>JAAUYD010124626.1_pt1 | contig 36711 bp, 29 predicted proteins | sample 7278101 | NCBI WGS metagenome assembly JAAUYD01 (sample SAMN14350128, study PRJNA611818) | marine sediment metagenome | isolation source: surface marine sediment (0.6m) | place: French Polynesia: Moorea | collected 2018-08
ACGGATTTGAATCAAAGATTTAATCGCACAGAGCGCTTGCTGCTGCGTGCCGACGGCAGTCAAAAAACAGTATTAAAGACGGTGACGCCCTTCCGAATCCAAAGCAAAACGTACCTGCTCGACAGCTTTATCGATATTTCAGAACTAAAAGAGACCCAATTCAGTCTAGAATCGGCCTTGGCAGCGGCCAATGAAGCCAACCGGTCCAAAGATGAATTTCTGGCCAATATGAGCCATGAACTGCGTACGCCCATGAACGGCATCATTGGCATGACCGGTATCCTTCAGAATTCTGATTTAACCCAGGAGCAAAGTGAGTTTGCGGATATCATCATGCGAAGTTCAGAAGGACTTCTCACCATTATCACGGATATCCTCGACTACTCCCAGATCGAGGCCGGCAAAACAGTTTTGCATGAGACTGGATTTGATCTTTTTTCCCTGATTAACGATGTGGTCAAAGAGTTTAATCCCATTGCAAAGCAAAAGGCCCTGGTTTTCTCCCATCGAGTGGACGGCGATGTTCCCGCCTACCTGAGTGGTGACGCGCGGCGCCTGAAAAAAGTCATTGGGAATTTGATGGGCAATGCGGTCAAGTTTACCCACCAGGGGGTGGTGTCTCTCCATGTTGCATTGGCTGAAGACGGAGAAGAACATTGCACCCTTCGGTTTGTGGTGACGGATACCGGTATCGGCATCAGTTCCGACCGTCGGGACAGAATCTTCGATCCATTTTCCCAAATCGATTACAGCTCCACGCGCAGGTATGGCGGCACAGGTCTGGGCCTCGCCCTGGCTAAACATTTTGTGGAGATGATGGGCGGCCATATTGGATTCGAAAGCACGTCTAATAAAGGGTCCAAATTCTGGATTACGGTTCGTCTGGGCAAAGCGTCTTCGTTGCCACTTCAGCCACACCGCCCAGTGGACAATATTTCCGGGAAAAGGATTCTGGTGGTAGATGACAATCCGACAAATTGCCAGGTACTGGAAGGTTATTTCAATTCCTGGCAGCTTCGATACGCATCAGCCGGAAACGCTCGCGAGGCTGTGGCCGCCTTGCAGCAAGCCAACTCAGACAATGATCCTTATGACCTGACGGTCATTGATCATATGATGCCGGAAACCGATGGTATCGATTTGGGCAGGATCATCAAGCAGGACCCGATCCTAACTGATGTCGGTATGATCCTGTTCACCTCGGTCGACAATGGGTGCGACCGGGACGACATCAGACGTGCCGGGTTTGACGCCTTTCTCACCAAGCCCATTCGTTCTTCTCAACTGCTCAATTGTCTCAAACTGGTCTACGGTCACAAAACCGCCCGGCAAAGCGGCAAAACCAAATCCGATCGCTTGATCACCCATGAACTCCTCGAAGAGAATCATAAAAGCGGACCGCGCGTGCTGGTGGTAGAAGACAATGTAATCAATCAACGCGTGGTGCTCAATATATTGGCCCGCCACCATTGCCGCACCGAGGTGGTCGAAAACGGCCGTATGGCGGTGCAGGCGCTGTGCAAAAATGATTTTGATATCGTTCTCATGGATTTGCAAATGCCTGAGATGAACGGTTACGAAGCCACCGGCGCCATTCGCAACCCGATGAACAACTGCATTAATCCCCAAATACCCATCATTGCCGTAACCGCCAATACGTTGAAAGAGGATCGCCAGAAGTGTTTGGATGCCGGTATGGATGATTATCTGCCCAAACCGGTGGATCCTGCAGCACTCATGGAGAAGATCCGCCGGTGGCATGAGAGGAGTCTTTCGGTATCAGGGTCCGAAAACCAAATGTCCAATTGATGCCCCGCACCTGTCGATAAACAGAGAGATTATAGCAACCAGTTCAGGGCCTCTAACTCAGTCCTAAATAGCCGTTGGGTGACCCCAGGCGCCATGGTCGGCGCTTCAATTGAATCTTTCATCGCCATCCAGTGTTCATTTACAACTACCCCAATGCGTAATCCCAGCGGCAAAAGGTTTTGATGGCTATTGAAAAACTGTTCTTGCTCTTCGTCGGATAGCACCAAATCCGCTTGGATGGTATCCACCAGCAATTTTCGACATTTGGTCGCTGATAGCAAATCCCGTACTTTGTACCGTGAAGCATAGCATTCATGAATATCCACCGGCCCGGACAGAATCAGGTGGACGCAGTCCCACTCCGCATTGTAATCAGCGCGATAAGCCATATTCCTTCTCCCCAAAACCCATAGCGTACATAAACCCGTGACAGCCGTCCAAATACGATAACGGCTACGAAGGTTGATCCAACACCCTTCGAACCGTTCTGAGCAATATTGTTTTCGTTAGAGGTTTCATTTCGAATGCATCGAAACCCACTTTTAGGGCTTGTTCTTCAGTCATACGTTTATGGTACCCGGTACACAATACGATGGGTATATCGCGCCGAATGAGACGAATCTGCTGGGCGAGGCTGTCGCCCGAAAGTTTCGGCATGGTCATATCGGTCAGTACCAGATCAAACTGCTGAGGATCGTTTTGAAACAGGGCCAGGGCAGCTTGACTGTTGGTACATGCCGTAACCGTATAACCGTAACGCTCCAGTACGCGTTGGTGCATTTTAGCAGTGGCCACCTCATCATCCACAATAAGGATGCATTCGTTGCCTTTTGGCTCAATATCCACCTGCTTTGGACGAGGATCTTGGGAAAATTCGGCAATGGGCAGATAAACCGTGAACAAGGATCCTTGGCCCGTCACACTGGAGACGTGAATCTCGCCCTTGCAACTGTTCACAATACCGTGTACCACCGAAAGCCCTAACCCGGTCCCCTCTTTGGGATCTTTGGTCGTAAAGTAGGGCTCAAAAATGAGGTCTAAGTCCGATGCGGGAATACCAACCCCTGTATCACCGATCCTGATTCTCACATATTGGCCGGGTGACAGGGACTGAAGTCCCCAACGATCCGGATCGGTGATGCGTATATCGCTGACCTCCACCGTCATAATCCCGCCGTTGTCTTCCATAGCGTGGGCAGCATTGGTGCAGAGATTCATGAAAACCTGATGAATATGGGTGGGGTCGCTCAGGACAAGCGCCGAGCTTAGAATCTCTTGGGTAATCTCAACGGAGACAGGTAAGATGGCCCTCAAGAGTTTCAGTACCTCTTTGGCAATCAGGCCTATCTGAACCGGTCCATACTCTTCTTCGGACTTTCTGGCAAAAGTGAGAATCTGATTGACCAACCCTCTGGCCCGCATACCCGCCAGGTAAACTTCATTTAGGTTGTCCTCAAGAAGGGAATCTGCCGGTGCGTCTTCCATGGCCAGTTCGGCGAAACCGATGATCGACGACAAAATGTTGTTAAAATCATGGGCGATGCCGCCAGCCAGGGTGCCGATGGCCTCGAGTTTTTGGGTCTGCCGCAATTGCCGGGTCAGATTGTATCTCTCTTCCTCGGATTTTTTATCCTCGGTAATATCCCGGCTGATACCCACCAGACCGAGTACATCCAGATCCGGTCCATAGTAAGGTGTAATTAACGTATCGAGGATGACTTGCCGCCCATCGGGATAGCGCCCCTCTTCTTCGAAACGACTTGGCTTGCCGCTTGTGAGTACGGTCTGATCCTGGCGACGACGGAACTCCGCCTGCTCCCGGCTCAGCAAGTCCGTATCGGACGGACCGATCTGTTCATTTTGGCCCCGACCGGCGTACGCTTCATAGGCTTTGTTGCACCCTATTAAGCCCCCCTCTTTATCTTTATAGAAGATGAGGTCAGGGATGGAGTCCATAACACACCGCAACAATGCTTTTTCCCCGGCCAGATCAGCTTCGGTCCGCATGCGTTCTTCAACTTCAGATTGCAGCTGATGGTTGAGCTCCGCCAAATCTGCCGTTCGCTGCTCCACCAGACGCTCCAATTGATGGTTCAGCTTGTGGAGGGCCAGATGAATTCGGATCCGCGCGAGGACCTCTGCGCCATCAAATGGTTTGGTGATAAAATCCACGCCTCCCAGGTCGAAGCCAAGCACTTTGTCGATGGTATCACCGTGGACGCTAATGAAAATCACCGGGATACCTTTTAATGATGGATCTGACTTGAGTTTTTGACAAACCTCATAGCCATCCATCCCCGGCATTTTCACATCCAAGAGAATGAGGTCCGGTGCTTTGCTACGCACTGCGTTTAGGGCCAACTGACCGCTATCTACGGAGCGGACATCATAGCCGTGGCGGGTAAGCAAATCTCCCAAGATATTTCGACTATCGGTATTGTCATCCACAACAAGTATACCGCCGGCTCCAACCTCATCTCTCAATTTATCAGCCGTGGTAATGTCATTAGCTGTTGTCATAGAAGCTAAATACCCAATCCGGTCAGGAAATACGTTCACCGAGTAATATCAAAGGCGCGCAGTAAAGTTACTGTCCAAGGTTAATTTGGTGTTATCTATAGATGTCAGACTGCCAACGGCTGACGTAGAAGTGACTCAATTTGCCGAATCAATTCCGTTTTATTTAAAGGCTTCTCTAAAAAGTAATCCGCCCCGCATTCTAAAACCCGGTTAATATTGGCTTGGGTTGAATGACCCGAGATGGCAATGATTTTAATAGATGCGGTTTCCGCATCCTCCTTCAACAGTCGGCAGACCTGGAAGCCATCCAGATAAGGCATAAACAGATCAAGTATGATCAAGTGAGGCCGAAATCGCATCACCTGAACTCCGGCTTCAAAGCCATTGGAGCAAGTCTCAACTTGATAACCGCACCTCTCAAGGGTTCTGCACATTAATTTTTGAATGGAAGGATCATCATCCACAATCAATATACGGATGCCCTGATCAGCGCTGCCGGCAGCACGAACCTTTTTTCGGATAAAGGCACTTAAGTCGGATTTTCGGATACGGTGGTGGCCGCCCAAGGTGGTGGTGGCCGGAAGATCGTTAGCCTTAACCCACCGCCACATGGTGACGCGGGTTACACCGCACTCTTTAGCCGCTTGGGAGAGCGTGAATGTTTCTCTATGAGAGGTCAGTGGATGCATGCAATGGAGGCCTTATGCTAGTGTTGTTGCAGATAAGTACTCTTGGAAGAATGTAACGTATGGAACATTTGAAACGAATGTAACACTTCAAAAATTGGACTGTCAAGTTGTGAATCCTCTTAACTCAAATACTTATAGGATATGCGGAATGTGGAGGTATACGATATTGCAGACCGGAAGGATGATCTAACATGGACGGAGATAAGATGTACCGCCAAAACCCACGTCCAAATTCTGTTATGAAAGGAGCGGAACAATTTTGATGTATTGGCTGCAGAAAGGTCAGGCGATGCGTTCGAGCAGCTTAATATTTTTGGCGCTGCCCACAACCACCATGACATCCCCCTCTTCGATGATGGTATCGGCTTTGGGATTGAAGACCATCTGATCGTCTTGTTTGCGAATGACAATAATAATCAGGTCAAAATCCTTGCGTATTGGGGATTCGATCATGGATTTTCCCACCAGGGTCGATGTCGACCTGATTTTGATCTCCTCAACCTGGATATCAACTCTATCATCTGCAAAGGCCATCTCCAAAAATTTGATTACGGTGGGTCTTAAAATCGCATGGGCCATGCGCCTGGCGCCCAGATCATAGGGCGAAATCACCTTATCGGCACCGGCGGCCTGGAGGGTTTTTTTGGTGGCATTTTGGCTGGCGCGTGCAACGATGAAAAGGTCAGGATTCATCTCTTTGGCGATCAGCACGAGGAACACGTTGTCTGCATCCGTGGCCACCGCGGTGACCAATCCCTTGGCGCGATGTATACCTGCCCGTTTCAGGGTTTTTTCATCGTTGGCTTCGCCGATCAGATACAAGACGCCATCGTCATCCATCTTGCCAACACGCCTTTCATCGCGCTCGATAACCACTACGTTGACATATTTTTCGATGAGAAACTGCGACAGAACCCGGCCGATACGGCCATATCCGCAGATGATGAAATGATCGTTCAGTTTATTGATCTGACTGTCCAATTTTCGCCTCCCCATAACCAATCGAATGCGGCCTTCCACTAAAAACTGAATGATGCCGCCTGCCACATAGAGAAAATATCCCACCCCCAGAAAAATAAGGATCACGGTATAGATGCGTCCCGGCATGCTCACATCGTGGACTTCGCTGTAGCCTACCGTGGCAATGGTGATAATCGTCATATAAAAGGCATCGAAAAAGGACCACTTTTCGATGATCATGTAGCCCACAGTACCGCCCCCAATGAGGGCAAAGGACAGCAGAACGGAGATCACGATTTGCTGGAAACGCGTCACGATATGGGTGCCTTTACGAAATGTCGGATATGGGTCTCTACAGAAATATTAACCAATTAATATTAAGAGAAATTTAGGTTCAGCTACACGTCAAAGTCAAGAAATTTGTCCCCCGGATATCATCGCATACACTCCGGATAGAGGTCGATATGTATCGGTGGAATTGCCATGCGGCAAGTTTGGGATTAAACTAAGGCAGGGTAGAACAGGTCCGAGATTCACCGATGCGGTGCCCTAATCGGTACGCATTTAATGGTTCATTCATTCCGGGAGGCCCATATGTTTGAGCTCGTCGAAGAGATCAAAGGTCGTGTATTGGCTGTCAAAATCACAGGGGAAATCACCGATCGAGAGCATGAACTTCTCGATCGCATCATCAAGGCCCGCATTACTGAGTGGGGCAATATCCGTATCCTTCTGACCACAAAACACTACCCCTGTTTCAACAGCGCCGAAGCACTCTATGAAGACCTGCGCACCGTCAAACTGCACAGCGATCGCATAGAACGTATGGCGGTGGTGGGCGACCGCCCTTATAAAGGTACTTGGGTGGCGCTTTTCGGGCTTTTCAGCGGCTTGGTAACGGACTATTTCGAAATGGATCAAGTTGAAGAGGCCTGGCAGTGGGTTACGGAAGGCCTGCCGACTGGTGAATAATAGAGACCGGCGCCTTGGACTAATTCTGATTAACTTTATATTTTCAGCTCAATGCCATTAACATAAGATGGATAAATCCGATTTGTAGGTTGGGTGGAGGAACGAAACCCAACACTTGGGCATCTTTAATGTTGGGTTTCGCAAGCTCAACCCAACCTACGAAGGAGAATAACTTCTTACGTTAATGACATTGACTTTCAACTTTAACCTGGCACAGCCAAAATTATGGTTGGCTTTGGATCGGTCAATTAGACCTCGGCCACTGATCCAACTTCTCCCGATGCGGGCTGTTTACGACGCACCCGCTCGGTTGCCTTTTGCACCAACACATAGAACAGCGGCACAAACAGGACTAACAGGACAGTAGCGGCAATCATGCCGCCAAACACGGCGGTTCCCAGTGCTTGGCGGCCAGCCGCACCGGCACCAGTGGCGATGACCAGGGGGACAACCCCCAGAATGAACGTAAAGGCCGTCATCAAAATGGGCCGAAACCTCAACCGTGCTGCAGTAAGAGCGGCATCGAAGATGTTGCGGCCTGCCTCATGCTCCGCCTTGGCAAACTCGGCAATGAGGATGGCGGTTTTACATGTCAAAGCGATCAACAGCACGATTCCGATTTGGGTGTAGACATTAATCTCCATGCCGCGAACGGTAACGGCAGCCACAGTTCCCAGAAGCCCCAAAGGGACCGCCAGGATGACGGCCAGTGGCAGGGACCAACTCTCGTACTGGGCACAGAGCACCAGGTAGACAAAAAGCACGGCAAGGGTGAACACCAGAAAAGTCTGACCTGCGGCGGCCTTTTCCTGATAAGACATACCGGTCCATTCATACCCCATTGAGGCTGGCAGCTTCTCATCTGCCAACTGCTCCATGACGGTCATGGCTTCCCCCGAACTAGTGGTCAGGGTTCCCTGTCCACTGATCTTAGCGGAAGGATACATATTATAGCGCGTAATGATTTGAGGGCCCAAGGTTTCAGATACGTCCACAACGCTACCCAAAGGCACCATATCGCCGTTGTCGTTGCGCACCTCGAGCCTCAGGATATCGTCGATCCCTGCCCGATAGGCGGCATCAGCCTGGACACGCACCTGGTAAGTGCGCCCGAATTTATTGAAATCATTGACATATACCGATCCCATGGTGGCCTGCAAAGTGTCGAAAACATTGTTCAACGGGATCCCCATGCTTTTGGTCTGGGATCGATCCACATGGGCCTGGAGCTGGGGCACATTGGCCCTGAAGGTGCTGTAGGCCATTTGTATCTTCGGGTGGGCAAAGGCACCGTTGGAGACCTCGGTGGTCATGGACTGCAATGTATGCAGGCCCAAGTTGTTGCGGTCCTGGATCTGCATCTCGAAACCACCGGCCGTTCCCAGTCCCATGATGGGAGGAGGTGTAAAGGCGAAGATCAGGGCCTCTTGAATATCGGCAACAGCCCCCCACATCTGCCCGAGTATGGCTTCCTGGGTCAACCCGGCAGGCAGCCTCTCTTCATAAGGATCGAACACGGTCCAAATGGCCGCGGCATTGCTGGTAATTGCACCGTCCATCAGTGAGTAGCCGGGGACGGCCACCCAGGTGCGGATGCCGGGCATTTCGGCCAGGCGCTGGTTTACTTTGTCCACCACATCCCGGGTGCGCTGCATGGAAGCGGCATCCGGCAGCTGTATGCTGTACATGGCCCACCCTTGGTCCTCACTGGGTACAAATCCCTTGGGGCGGCGATCAAAACCAAAGAATGCCATGCCGGTCAACATAATAAAAACCAGTATCATAACGACACCGCGCCGCATCAGTGTCGATACGGTGCGCTCATATCCGGTCTGGGCCTTTCCGAAGATCCAGTTAAACCCGCGTGCGAAGAAATTGCTGCGCTGGGGCGTCGGGCGCAGCAATATGGCCGAGAGGGCCGGGCTGAGGGTCAGCGCATTGATGGAGCTGAATACCGTGGCTGTGGCGATGGTCAGGGCGAATTGTCGGTAGAGCTGACCGGTGATGCCGCCTAAAAAAGCCGTGGGCACGAAGACCGCCAGCAGCACCAAAGTGGTGGCAATGATGGGGCCTGAGACCTCCTTCATGGCTTTGATGGTGGCCTCCTTGGGGCTCAACCCCGACTCGTTGATATTGCGCGAGGCGTTCTCCACCACAACAATGGCGTCGTCCACCACCACGCCGATGGCCAACACCAATCCAAAGAGCGACAGCATGTTGATGCTCACATCCAGGGCCGCCATAGCGGCAAACGTTCCGATCAGCGAGACCGGAATAGTGGCAGCCGGAATCAGGGTGGCGCGCCAGTTCTGCAAAAAGACCAGCACCGTCAAAAACACCAACACGATGGCAATCAACAGGGTCCGGACCACCTCGTCGATGGAGGCCTTGACGAAGATGGTGGTGTCGAATGGTATCTCATAGGCCAGTCCGGGTGGAAAGGCCGCTTCGAGCTCCTTCATGCGGTCTTTGACCCGCTGGGCGGTTTGCAGGGCATTGGCGCCGGGCTGCAGAAAGATACCGATAGCGGCGCAATCCTGCCCGCCGGTCTGGCTGGACATGTCATAGGTCTGGGCACCCAACTCCACCCGAGCCACATCCTTGACCCGAATCATACGGCCGCCGGGCAGGGCCTTGACCACAATGTCTTCAAACTCGGTGACGTCTTCCAGGCGTCCGCGAACGTTAATGGCGAACTGATAATCCTGGCGGTCTTCTGTAGGCGACTGCCCGATCTGGCCTGCCGCCACCTGAACGTTCTGCTCCCGTACGGCGTTGATCACGTCGCTGGTGGCCAGGCCCCGGGCCTTGAGCTGATCGGGATTGAGCCAAATGCGCATGCTGTAGTCGCTGGCGCCGAAGATCATTACAGATCCCACACCTTCCAGGCGCGACAACTCGTCTTTGATACGCAAACTGGCGTAGTTGCTCAAATAGAGTGCATCATAGCGTTCGTCAGGCGACGTCAGGGCGGCAAAGAGCAAGATGTTATTGGACTGTTTCTCTACGGTCAGCCCGATGCGCTGAACGGTTTCGGGCAGCAGTGCCTCGGCCTGGGAGACCCGGTTCTGGACCAGGACCTGGGCCATATCCAGATCGGTGCCCACCTCAAAGGTGACCGTAAGTATGTATTCACCATTGTTGGTACTGGTGCTGGACATGTAGAGCATGCCCTCGGCGCCGTTGACCTGCTCTTCAATGGGTTGGGCCACGGTATCGGCCAAAACGGCGGCACTGGCACCGGGATATACGGCCCGGACCTGTACGGTGGGCGGTGCGATCTCCGGATATTGGGCAATGGGCAGCGACCTCAACGTCACCAGGCCTGCGATGATGATGACGATGGAGAGCACGGCCGCAAAGATGGGGCGGTTGATGAAAAATCGGCTTAACATGGTTTATCTCCTTAGACCGACGGCTCAGATGAGGCCTTGCCGGTGCTCTCTTTTTGGGGTGATGCGCCTGCGGGCTGAGCATCTGCCTCTTGGGGCGTAACCGGTCCACCGGGGCGGGCCTTCTGAAGGCCGTTGATGATGATACGTTCATCCCCTTTTAGACCGGAGGTGATCACGCGCATGTCGCCGACCAGCTCGCCGGCTTTGACCGGTCGATATTCGGTGACATTGGCCTGATTGGCCACCAAGAGAAAGCGGCCCTGCTGATCGCGGCCAATGGCGCTCTCAGGCACCAGGAGGGCGGCGGTGGTATTTCCCACGGGAATCCGGATACGGGCAAACAGTCCGGGAAGGATCTTCCGATCCGGATTGGGAAATATGGCGCGCACCTGAATCGTGCCGGTGGCAGCGTCCACACGATTATCGATGAAGTCGAGCTCCCCTTCGAATGGGAAATCCTTGCCCCCGGAAAGGCCCAAAAAGACGGTTCTGTGTTGAACATTATCAGCTCCAGCCTTGTCACGACCGGCCTGATACCGGATCCAGTCTCGCTCGCTGATGGTAAAATAAGCGTAAATGGGATCGTCCTTGACAATGGTGGTCAGCGTTGTGCGCTCTTCGGCCCCCACCAGATTGCCTTCGTCCACCATGCTGCGCCCGATACGGCCGGTGATGGGCGCTTCCACCCGGGTATAAGAGAGATTGAGTTTTGCTGCGCGCAAGGCAGCCTTTGCAGCGGCGACACCGGCTTCGGATTTACCCAATTGGGCCTGGGCATCTATGACTTCCACCTCACTCACGGCGCCGTCGCGCAGGGCGTTCTCTTTGCGGGTCTTGGTGGCCTGGGCCTGGCGCAATTCGGCCTGGCGCAGGGCCAACTCAGCCTTGGCTTCATCCAGTCTTGCCTGGTAAGGCTGGTCGTCGATGGTAAACAGTAGCGTCCCTTGGGTCACCATTGCGCCCTCGGTGAAGTGAATCTTCTCCAGATACCCCTCGACCCTGGCCCGAATGGTGACCGACTCAACGGCTTCAGTGGTGCCGCTGAACACGGCATAATGAACCACATCCTGGGTCACCGGTTTGCTAACTGTAACTGCCGGCGGCGGCGGAGCGGCATTGGCGGACGCATCGGCCGATTTATTTTGGCATCCGGCGATCAATGCCAGCAGGCTGATCGAGGTCAACAACAGGGCCATCATTTTTTGAGTGTGTGTCGGTTTCATTATTCTCTTCCTTATGGGTTATCCTTTTTAGCGATAGTTTTGATTTTGTTTTGTGAATCACCGTTCGGCAAATACGATGCCGATGCATCTGTGTGTTCCGGATCCCAGCCGCCGCCGAGAGCGGCATAAAGGCGCACAAAATTCGCGGCGCTGTTGCCACGTGCAGCGGCCAGCTGGTTTTCAAAACTGAATTGATCCCGCTGGGCATCCAGAACCTGTTGAAAATTCACCAGCCCCTGTTTATACAGATCGGTGGCCAGTTTTACGGAGCGGCGTGAAGCTTCAACGGATCGCTCCAGGGCTGATAGGCGAATGCGGTCTTCGACATAGGCCACCAACGCGTTTTCAACTTCCCGCAAAGAGTTGAGCACCGTTTGCTCATAACTGAAAAGCGCCTGGCGGGTGCGGGCATCCTGGGCTTTGATGCGCTGACGGATACTCCCGCCGCTAAAAATATTCCAGCGAAGGGATGGTCCGAAGCTAAAAACCCTGCTGTCGGCATCAAACAGATCGCTTGATTCAATGGACTCAAGCCCTAAACTGCCGAACAGGGAAAAGCTGGGATATAGATCAGCTTTGAACACGCCGATGCGTGCCGTCTGGGCCGCCAGTTGCCGTTCGGCACGTCGCACATCCGGGCGCTGACGCAGCAGGTTGGCCGGGACGCCAACGGTTACCTTTTCCGGGGGCAAGGGAATCTCCCTGGGTGTTGTCAGATCTGGCGCCAAATCACCGGGTGCCTGACCCAGCAGTACCGCCAATGCGTTGATCGCCTGGGACAGCCCGATATTCAGGGGCGGCACTTCAGCCTCGGTGCCGGCCAGGACGCGCTCAGCCTGGGCCACATCCAAACCTGTAGCCAGTCCGTGGCTGTAACGGGAGCGGGTCAAATCGAGGACAGACCGTTGGGAATCGATATTGGCGCTGGCAGCGATTAACCTCGCCTGGAAGGTGCGAATATCCAGATAGGTGAGGGCCACGTTGGCATAGAGGCTGATCAGCACATCGGTGCGATCTTCAGCACTGGCCTGATAGTCGGCCGCGGCCGCTTCCACCTGCCGGCGGATGCGACCAAATAGGTCAAGCTCCCAGCCGGCTGTGACGCCGGCTGCATATATCGTCTCTTCCATCCCGGGGCTAAGACTGTTGTCACTGGTCTCCTGGCGGATCACAGATCCTTCGGCGTCCACTTGGGGCAGACGCTCACCCCGGGTGATGCCCAAATTGGCCCGGGCCTCTTCCACACGAGCAATGGCAGACATTAGATCGCGATTGTTTTCCCTAGCCGTCTGGATCAATTGGTCCAATAAGGGATCGTTGAAGAGTGTCCACCATTGTTGAACCAGCTCGCTCTGGGGCAGCAGGGCCGGGTCATCAACAGTGTGCCAGTTCGCCGGCATCTCCAATTCGGGCGATCGGTAGTCAGGCCCCACGGCGGCACATCCCGCAAAAAGCAGTATGGTAGAGAGCATCATGGCAGCCCATTTTAACGCAGCAGTATTTTGATCAGTGTTTTTAGGTTTCATGTGATGCATCATCTGCAATATCCTTTGGCGTCAATTTCGTTGTTTGGTGTGACGTCATAACTCAGGCGTCACCTCAAAGAATCCCCCATTCAGGGGATTGGAAAATATTGAGTTGGAATATCACCTCATGGTTCATGATGTGGGTTCCAATTAATTAAGAAGAACTGTTCAGATCCTAGTCCAACACATTTCAAAACCGACCAGTCGGTCAATAACATAAAGGGTATTCAATCCCTGTCAAGGGTAAAATAACATCCAGCCACTTATTTTTAGTTCACCCGGGATTACGCTATGTTTGATAATAATCCTAAGAATTTGTTTTTATTAAGTTTGTAGGATATACTCCCTCAACCTGCATGACCGATTGCCACCATTTTGAGCTGGGCAAGTGACGGCCATATTGGGTGGTTTCACCGATTTTGGGCAATGCCAGATCGATATGGTGCCGCGCTGACGCCGCACTGATCCTCTCCATAGGTTCGTACCAGGGGTGCAGGGCCAGGTTGTAGGTTCCCCAATGGATGGGGTGCAACACCCTGCCCCTCAGGTCCATATGGGCTTGCACCGTCTCCTCGGGAAGCATGTGCACATTGTGCCACATCATGTCATATGCACCACACTCCAAGAAGGTTATGTCAAATGGGCCGAACACATCACCGATCTGTTTGAATCCGGAGAAGTAGCCGGAGTCTCCGCTGAAAAATATTCTGTGTTTCGGTCCCGAGATGACCCAAGAGGCCCAGAGCGTCTTGTTGCGGTCGGAGAGCCCCCGTCCGGAAAAATGTTGGGCCGGCGTGGCGGTGACCGTCAATTGATCACCCCATTGATATGCCTCCCACCAGTTCAAGCTGACGATGCGCTCGGTCGGTATACCCCACCGGGTTAAGTGGGCACCCACCCCCATTGGAACGATGAATCTTTCTGTTTTAGCGGCCAGTTGCCGAATGGACCACTTATTGAGATGGTCATAGTGGTCGTGGGAGATGATGACGGCATCGATCTTGGGCAATTGCTCGATGGACACTGGCAGCTCTCCCCTAAATCGCGTCGGTCCGATGATAGAGATCTTTTTTTCAAACACAGGATCGGTTAATATTTTAAACCCGTCGATGTTGATCATCAGGCTGGAGTGCCCCAACCAGGTGGCATTGAGCTGATTACCGCCCCCGGCGTTGAAATGAGAGAGATCCGCCGGGGTACTGGGCAGTGGTTTCACCGGTGTACGGTGGCGGCCGCTGAAAAGAAACTTCCAGGACGCTTTGAGGTTGTCCATTATTGACATATCCAATACATTTTCACGGTGGTCGAAACCGTGCGATGAGTTCTGCCGAAAGGCTTCAACAGTGGGCTGTGCTAAACCATCCAATGGGGACGGCTTTTCTGTGCGGGTGGCATATAGGCTCATGATCGTAATTCCTGAAATCAGGATGATGAAAATCAATACCTTCACAAATTTATATAGGGTTGCTTTCATCATCTTTTAAGTGAACATTCATTTATAATTAAACAAAATTTTTTTGAAACTAAAGTTTTATGGCATCCCATGCCAGGTTGAAGGCTGTCTCAATACTTTCCGGGGTCATCTCAAAATCAGCGCACATACGCGGGTTGGACAAGGCCATCACCGGATAGAAAATAAAGGCCGCCAGGATGTCGAAATCAACATCTTTGATGATCTTTTCGTTGATCCCCCTTTGCAGCACTTCAAGTAGGGGCGTAAAGTATTTCTCCACCATTTCCCGTTTGACCTGCGAATGATAGGGAGAACTCGTGAACTGTTCGACAAATCTAAAATACTCTGTATTATTAGATATATACTTGCTCATAGCAAGCCAAACATTTCGCAGAATATCCCGAATGGGCAGTGTCGTGTCAAAGTCTTTTAGGATAGCTCGGCTGAAATTTTTCTTGATCTCGATATAGGTGGAAACCAGCAGATCCTCTTTGTTATGGTAGTAGATATAGAGGGTGGCCGGTGAGACGCCGGCCTCCTTTGCGATCTTGGAAACCGAGGCCGCTACAAATCCCACGGCATTCACAGTCTTGACGGTGGCCTCAAACAAAGCCGCCTGTTTCTCTTCATCCTTAACTCTCATGGCGCGTAAAATAAACGATCATTCATTTAATGTCAAGGGGCATTTCGCTTTTTTGTGATAATATATTCAAATGAGCTATGTATTCGCCCTATAAGGCCCAGATTAAAGGTTAAAGGAAGGAATGAAGCCTTTTTTAAGTGTGTTGCGTTTGCGATCGCTAATGGACCAATTTTGGCAATCCGGTCTGCAAAAGCCAGACCTTGCCCTCTTCCTTGTATTGCCAAACCTGATGATCATTAATGGTCTTCAATCGATTGCGATCCAAAAGGAAGTATTGAATCTCAACATCCTGCTCAATGGATTTTTGGTCTTCCGACACTTGGACGTTGGTGACTTTATGCCGAACGATTTTGATATTGGCAAATTTTTTATAATCGACCAGTTCGCCTTCCACAGATGGATCGACAAACTTAGAGGCCTTCCGATAGTCCGAACGTTCCAGGGCGTCTTCATAGGATCTCACGACCTCGCTGAACTTGGACAACCGTCCTTTCCCGGCAATCCCGGCACACCCTGCCAGTATGATGATCATAAAGCACGCTAAACAGCCTCGGGTGAAACGGATAACATCTGGTGCGGATTTAGGGTCATACATGGGGTTGACTCCATTGCTTATCGTTTTTGGGGTGAGTCTCCGATATCTTGGAGCGGCACGGGCGATATATGCCCTATTGGTTTCAAACCCCGCTGCAGCATTAAGAAAATGGCAATAGTTGTTGAGCATTGGACGAATTGCCAGTCTAGACCATGCTTCATGAATTAACCTAGGGTTTATTTGCGAATCGGGCCTAGATTATGCCATTTTTTAATGCAACGATGGGGTCAACTATGCGGTATGATACACGAATGGGGTTTCGCATGCAACGAAACCCCATATAATTAAGGAGAAATACCAGCCATTCCGGAAGAGCTGTGGTGATGCTTAATCAATTATGCAGCCGCAAGAGCATTGGGCGTGCTTCATCTTGCACACCGATTCGTGCTCCTTGCTGCTCATGCAGCTCTGGTAGGCCGATTCACAATCCCTGTAACAGCTTTTGTCAAAGCTTCTGTCTGAATCACTCATGACATACCTCCAAGTATTATTCAACGGGCATAGGACCGAACGTAGTCCGCCGTTCAACCTTTCCTCACCTAATATTATTAAGCACGATTGTGCCGCCGACAACTCATCGATTGCGAAAATCCGCATGGATTCAAAATTGTTATTCACAATGAAATGCTTAATTTTACTAAGTGTCGCATTCATATTGAACGGCCGTATGCTTCATCTGATGTGGAGCTGATGCAATGCAAGAGATCAATAAATGGTTGATGCATATTGAACAGATGGGCGGTATCGCATGTTTTAAAAAAGCGTTGTAAGCGTATCCCGGCATAGAGGATCGCTATCTATTTTTCTCGCGTAACCCAAGTTCGAAGGATGTCTCCTTTCTGATAAAGAAGGGTGTTTATCTCCAATTAAAATACGGTATGATATCGGCTGTATAAGTCCATAGAAATTTGATCTTTATGGAGCGATGCGGTAAGTTGGTACCATGACGACACCTGGAAATAAGAATCGAATCCTGCTGGAGGATGGGGCCCTGCGCGACGGCCTGCAGTTGGAATCCCGTATCTTCAGCCTGGATGAAAAGCTGACCTTATTCGAAATGCTCCAAAAAGCCGGCATCCCACAAATACAAGTGGGCTCATTTGTCCATCCCGGCGTCGTTCCCCAAATGAGGGATACGGATCAATTGATTCGGACATTGGGCAACGTCATAGGAACCACGGTCTCAGCCTTGGTTTTAAATGCAGCAGGATTGGAGCGTGCCTTTGAATGCAAAGTTGCCCATGTGAACATGTCGGTATCGGTGAGCGATACCCACAGTCGCAAGAACATCCGGCAATCAGCCCAGGCGGCCCTTTCTGCCATGGTTGTATTGATCGAGCGTGCCCTGGAAGCAAACCTACAGGTGCGGGCGGGTTTGCAATGTGTCTTCGGGTGTGTCTATGAAGGTGATATTGCAGAAAAAGCGGTATTATCGGCAGCGGATAAAATGGTTCACGCCGGGGCACAGGAACTCAACCTGGCCGACACGACCGGAATGGCCACGCCTTGGGCCGTCCAACACCTGATCCGCCGAATCGGTGAAGAATTTCCCGACCTCCGGATTTCACTACACCTCCACGATACCCGCGGCCTGGGCCTGGCCAATATGTGGGCCGGCTATGAGGCCGGGGTCCGAGCATTCGATGTATGCACAGGCGGCCTGGGAGGTTGCCCCTTTGTTAAAGGTGCTGCCGGCAATGTTCCCACAGAAGACGCGGTCCATATGTTTGAAAAATCCGGTATCGCCACCGGTATTGACATAAGGCGTCTATGCAAGGCCGTGGACTTTTTGGAGTCAAAACTGGGGCGCAGACTTCCCGGTCGGATGAAGCACGTCCTGAGCAACCTGCCAGGGATTTAACCAAAAGTATGTAGGAACGGCGTCTCGCCGCGACATCGAAAAAGCCGGAGAACTCCAGATCCCGCGTTGCCAAAGGTTCGCAGTAGATTTACTACGGCTTCACCCTTGGTCGCCTTGGCTCTGGAGCCCTCCGGTTTTTTCGATATAGAGGTTCCTTTTAAGTTGTGGGAGCGGCGTCTCGCCGCGACATATCCTCACATAATATAATCGAGGCGAGACTTTCACAGAATGAACCTCTCAGCTGGCGGTCATTCATCTCAGGATTGGTCAACCCCTACCCTTTTGTGATATGGTCCGGCATCTTATTGGTGATTACCGCAAGCAGCATATGCCATCAAGGTTAAGCCACAGAAACATTCTGTGAATAGATACCCTCCGGAGGTTACTTGAAGCTCCAAAGCAAAACAAAAGTCACGATACGCCACATCACCATCGGCGGCCCCCACTATTTAATTTGTCAGCCCTTGGTTGCTGCAGACACGTTAACGTTGCTGCAGCAGGCAAAAGAGTTAACCCGTCTAAATCCTGACCTTTTGGAGTGGCGAATCGATGGGTTTGACCAGGCCGAACAAATCCCCGCCAGTCTCACGGCGCTTGAGGCATTGCGTCGGCAAATCAAAGAAACACCCCTGATCTTTACTTGCCGCATTCATACGGAGGGGGGAGCCAAACGCATTGACCAAGGCCATCGATTGCGCTTGATCAAGGCCGCCATTCAATCGGGCCAGGTGGACATCGTCGATGTGGAGATGTGCAACGAACCGGACTTTATCGAAACCGTACGAATATCGTCGGCCGAGGCCGGTGTCCGATTGATCCTCTCCTACCATAATTTCGATCACACACCGGACGACAACTCTATCTATGATAAGTTGGCCCAGGCCCAAACTCTGGGGGCAGACATTGCTAAGGTTGCGGTGATGCCCACGTGTTCCGGTGATCTCCTAACACTGTTGAATGCCACCCACCGCGCCCGTACCCAAGAGGTGGTTCAAATCCCCATCATCACAGTGGCCATGGGTGAACAGGGCGCCTTATCGAGGATTGCCGGAGGACTCTTCGGATCGGATTTCACCTTTGCCATGGGTGCGGACGCTTCCGCCCCGGGTCAGATTCCCATTGAACAACTCAGGTCGGCCATGGAAGTGCTGTTTTGAGCTGCAGCTTTCCGTCTATTTTCGTTCCCACTTCGGGTAAATATTTTGAAAATCAGCGCACCCAAGTTCAAAAATTTCACCTCATCGAATTGAGGATCTTTCCAGCAAAAACAATTATTTAATGTTTTATTCACTGTTTAAGTCGACTTAACCTCAATGGCATCCATCTTGCTTGATTGGTCAACGGTATTGAACAGGAATGAAACAGCGATGATGAAAAAAGGCAATGCCTGACAACGCAGCATTTCCACGTCCCCCCAAAATTCGCTGAACATATTCTCTTAACGGACTCAACTTATCTCTATTCACTTGAAAGGAGTGTTTGATGAGCGGTCATCGTATTTCCAGAAGACGTTTTTTAAAATACTGCGGCGGCATTGCCGCAACCTTAGGCTTGGGCCCCACCATGGTTCCCAAAATTGTGGAGGCATTGACCAGTGACAATCGCCCACCGGTAATATGGCTCCACTTTGCGGAGTGCACCGGCTGCAGCGAGTCTTTCCTGCGCGCCACGGACCCCGGTGTGGTGGATATCCTGCTGGATGTGTTGAATGTCACCTACCACGAAACCATCCAAGTGGCGTGTGGTGAAAAGGCCGAACAGAACCGCGACCAGACAGTGGCCAACCATGCCGGAGAATTCATCTGCGTGGTGGAAGGCGCTATTCCTACGGCGGACGGCGGCATTTACGGCATGGTGGGCGGAAAAACCATGCTGGAAATCGCCCGCGAGATTATCCCCCAGGCCAAACACACCATCTGCTTCGGCACCTGCGCGGCATATGGCGGTCTGCCGGCGGCAGAACCCAATCCCACAGGAGCCAGAGGGGTCCGGGATGCACTGGGAATCGACACCATCAATTTGACCGGCTGCCCCCCCCACCCGATGAACCTGGTGGCCTGCATCACCAACTACCTGCTCTTCGACCGTATGCCTGAGCTGCGCGCGGACGGTCGCCCCACCTTCTGCCACGGCGAGACAATCCACCGCCAATGTCCTACGCCCCATGGCTGCATGGAGGGATACAACTGCAAAGGGCCTCAAACCTTCAACAATTGCCACCAGCAACTCTACAACGAAGAGTCATGGTGCGTTCAGGTCGAGCATCAGTGCATCGGCTGCTCAGAGCCCGGTTTTTGGGATCATAATGCCCCCTTTTACAATCCCATGTGGGCCTCCATGCTCCACACCTATCGTAAAGATGCCGTCCCCCATGCAGACCAAACCACGGCCTCCTGCACCCCTTGCCACGGCAGCGGCATTTTTGAAGACCGTGAAGCAAGGGCAGATGATCCGCGCCGATTTCAACAGACCATTCATAGTGAACACAATATCCGGCTGAACACCAACCGCAGCTGTGCCTGGTGCCATACTGAGGCGCCCGGCGCTACAAGGGATGCTATTGAAGACTAAAAGGCCTCGGATACCGGCCGTAACAACCCAATTGATTTAAAATAAGGAGTCGAGACACCATGTCGAGCGAAGATAGAACCCAACGATATGAAATTTACGATGACGATGACGATAATCCGACGGAGGCGCCTCCGGCCGACAACCTTGCGGCCATCGAGGTCAGTACCGCCAAACTGCAGGTTCCCGAAGGAGGCCAGGGAACCTTCAATGTGCGTCTAACCCAACGCCCCCGAGCGCGTCGAGTAAGGGTCAGTGTATCTCGGGTTAACGGAGATGGTGACATTTCCGTTCGATCCGGCAACACCCTGACCTTTCGGCGGAATGCATATAACCGGTGGCAAACCGTCACATTGGCGGCAGCCGAAGACCGGGACGGTCAGAATGGCGAAGCCATATTCCGCCTGAGCGGGCGTGACCTGGCAAATGCCGAAGTCATTGCGGAAGAGATCGATGACGATGCCGCCCAACCGGCGTTTGACATCGTGGTCGACCAGGCCATGGTGAAGGTAATGGAGGGTGGCACCGCGAACTTCAACATTCGGTTGAGCGCGAATCCCGGAGGCGCTGTGGCGGTCTCTGTAGGCCATGCCGGCGGCGATGGAGACATCACGGTTGCAGAGGGCGGTACACGCTACTTCGATTCCGCGACATGGAATGAAGCCCAGCCCGTCACCCTGGCGGCGGCCGAGGATAGGGACGGCGATGCCGGCCAAGCCACCTTCGCGGTGTCGACCCCCGGCGCTCCGACCGTGTACGTAACAGCCATGGAAGCAGACAATGACGCCACCACGACGCCCAAACGGGTGGTTATCGATCCCATCAGCCGCATCGAAGGCCATCTGCGCATCGAGGTGGAAGTGAACGACGGGGCTGTCTCCAAAGCATGGTCCACAGCCACCCTGTTTCGCGGTATTGAGACCATTCTAAGGGGCCGCGATCCCCTGGATGCACCGCTGATTACCCAGCGCTTGTGCGGCGTGTGCACCTATGTTCACAACCTCTGTTCGGTAAGGGCTATCGAGGACGCCATAGGTCTGGTCATCACCGACAACGCTCGCGACGTGCGAAATTTGGTCCTGGGCGCCCAATTTCTTCACGATCATTTGGTCCACTTTTACCACCTGCATGGACTGGACTGGGCCGACATCACCAGCGCCCTGGCAGCCGATCCAGCCGCTACCCAACGGCTTGCCCAAACCGTCAGTCCCGATGCCGACCCCATCGATTTCGCTGGGGTCCAGGGCCGATTGAAAGGACTGGTGGATACCGGCAACCTGGGGCCCTTTGCCAACGCATACTGGGGCCATTCAGCCTACCAGCTGAGTCCCGAAGAAAATCTGCTCGTGGCCGCCCACTACCTGGTGGCGTTGAACAAACAGGTAACAGCGGCAAAGATGATGGCCATACTGGGTGGGAAGAACCCCCACCCCCAATCCACTGTAGTAGGGGGCGTGACATGCGGCGGTGAACTCTCCACTGAACGCTTGACCCTGTTCCGCACCTATTTGGAAGAGATCCGCCACGTGGTCCGGACCATCTACATGCCGGACCTTAAACTGGTGGCCGGACGATATACCGGATGGGCCGGCATGGGCGGCTTCAACAACTTCATGGCCTGCGGAGAGTTCCCATTAGGGCCCACACTGCCCGATGACCTGTTCATGCCACGGGGTATGATTGTCAACGGCGACCTGTTTAATGTCGAGCCTTTGGATGAACGCCTGATCACCGAGCATGTGGCCCGCTCATGGTACGACGGCAGCGCCGACCTCCATCCCTTCAACGGCGAAACCCAACCCAACTACACGGGGCTGGATACGGAGCAGCGATACAGCTGGCTCAAAGCGCCGCGTTATGACGGCGATGCCATGGAGGTGGGCCCTCTGGCCCGTGTATTGGTGGGTTACGGAAGCGGCAACGATGTATTCGTGGAAGCTGTCCAGACTTTCTTATCCGATACCGGACTCACGGAAGCGGACCTGCTCTCGACCTTGGGGCGCACGGCCGCCCGGGCCATTGAAACACGCATCATCGCCGACGGCATGCTGACCTGGCTGGATGCGCTGGAAGACCGCCTGGCCGGCGGCGATCGACAGATCTTCACCGATTATACGGTAGATACCAGCAGCGGCATCGGTTTTCTTGAAGCCCCCCGGGGAGCATTGGGACACTGGATCAACATTGCGGGGCAGTCCATCGAAAACTACCAGATGGTAGTACCCACCACATGGAACCTGGGACCGCGCTGTGCCGATAACATCCCCGGTCCGCTGGAGCAGGCGCTGGTGGGATTGCCGGTGGCCGATCCGGCCAATCCCCTGGAAGTTTTGCGGGTGGTCCACGCCTTTGATCCCTGCGTCGCCTGCGGTGTGCATGTCATCGATGCGGCAAAGGGTGAGACCCATTCCTTCAGGGTTGTCTAATAAAATATCGCAATAAAGTCAGGGGCCCGTTTCGGGCCCCTGACTGAAGTATATTTGCCATAACGATTATTGGCTCCAACCGCTGATATTCCCCAAGTCCGATTTCTTGGGGAACTCGAATCATGTGATCACTTCTTAAATTCAACAATAATTATTTGGGCCACCTGCTCAGGCGTCAATTGATCGGTGTCGATTTCGCAGTCTGCGGCATTTTGATATTTAGACAGCCGATTCTCCAATACTTCGGCCACTTCTTCCGTAAACGTCTTTCCTTCCACCAAGGCAGGCCGTTGATCATCGCCCTGAATACGGCGCACAATGGTGTCCGCCGCGGCTTTTAGCCAGAAGACAGTGCCGTTTTTCTTCAAGGCCGGGATGTTCTTGGGCCGTTCGATAACGCCACCACCAGTGTCGATAATGAGATGGTCTTTGTCGGCCAGGTCCAGGGCCTCCTCCGTTTCGATGTCACGAAACTTGGGCCACCCGAACTTCTCTACAATCTGGGGAATGGGCATACCAGCGCGTTTGACGATGTTGGCGTCCATGCCTTCATAGGCCATGTTGAGCCGCTCGGCCAAAATTTTACCCACCACGCTCTTACCGGTGCCGCGGTATCCGATCAGTACGATATTCATGATGTCAAATGCTCCATGACCACACCGCGCATGATTTCTACCGGCGCCTCCGCTCCGGTAAAGCGTTCGAACTGCAGCACGGCTTGGTTAACGAACATCTCCACACCGGAGATAGTTTGAAGGCCCTTGGCTTTGGCGTCGGCCAGCAATTTGGTCTCCAGGGGTGTGTAGACAATGTCGAAGACCACCTGCCCTGGACGAAAGAGGGCCTGCGGCACAAGGGAAGCATCCTCTCTGGGATGCATACCGATGGGGGTACAGTGAACGATCACATCGGCGGTTTGCATGGCATTGGCCAAGACCTCATCGCTCATCACTTCGGATGTGACAGTGGTTTCGGTGCCAAAGGAGAGGTCGGTGGTCAATTCGGCCAACACCGGGGCATCGATGTCCAGCAGTTTAAGCTCGGCCAGCCGATTGTCCCATGCCAGGGTAAAGGCAATGGCCCGGGCCGCCCCTCCGGCGCCCAGCATCAACACCTGTTTGCCGCCCAGGTCCACCCCTGCATCCACCAGGGCTTTAAGGGCCCCGGGGCCATCGGTGTTCAGTCCCACGAGTTTGTCGCCGGGCTCGTGGACCACGGTATTGATGGCGCCGATGGAACGGTCCACTTCGGCGATTTCATCCATATGGGCCATCACCGCCACCTTGTGGGGAATGGTGACGCTCATGCCGCGAAAATTATCCAGGGCGCGCATTCCGGCCATAGCACCTTGAACATCCTCAACCCGGCATGCCACATAGACGAAATCAAGGCCCAGTTCGGCATAGGCGGCGTTGTGAATGGCTGGTGAAAGGCTGTGGGCAATGGGATCACCGATGACCATGCAGAACTGGGTACTGGGGCTAATGGAGCGGATGTCGGTCATAAAGGCCTCCTATTTGAAATCAAACAGCAGCAAATACATTGCGTCATAAAATGAGATTGTAGCCGCATCAGAGTTGTAGGAGCGGCTTTTAGCCGCGATCAGTAGTTCAGCCAAGGCCTCGCGGCTGAAAGCCGCTCCTACATGAAAAGAAGATGACGTTGACGCCTATCTCCAACGAGCCCGTTCTATTGATTATTGATTTAAAGTGCAACCCCATTGATAGGGATGCCATCTGCTTGGATACCGTCCATGGATGCATCATCAAGGAGCCGGCAGTTTAGTTTTGAATGCGGCCTGAATGAGCCGTTTGATCCAGACGACCGTGCCGGCCAATATGACCCGGGGTACCGTAATCCAAAAAAGGGATGCGCCAACTGCAACAAACAGCAGGGTGTCTTCGAGTAGAGAGTGGGAGACGGCGATGTGGGCGTTGAGTATATCGGCGTGTTGCCGAGAGAGGTTGCCGCGCTCCACATGGTCAATGATAATGCCGGCACCGTAAGCCAGCCCCAAAGTGTTGGCCACGATCCACAAAAAAGCGGCCTCTCTGGGTATGCCGAGGACCATCAGCGGATATCTTAGCATGCGGGAGAGCCATTGAATAATGCCGAATGCTTCCATAATGCGCTGTAATATCATCAGCAGGGTGATCAGAATAAGAATTTTGGCGCACAGCATCGCCATCCCCAACAGCCATTGTGTGAATTCACCAGCAAAATTGCCGACAGCGATGTGGGACTCTTGGGAGATCACCGTCTGTGGATCTACCTTGAGAAAAAGGCTCAAAATAAATGCGCCGGCAAAACTGGTCGCCAATCGTATCCCGAGGATGGCCCCAAAAGAGGATCCGGTTCTTTTCTGAACGGCGGTCTCAACCGGAAGGCTGTGGGAGATGAGGCACATCAATGCCAGGATCGTGACAGCATGACCGCTCAGTCCAAGCGTCTCCATGACACCGATACAGGCGTAAATATTGACCAAGCCGGCGGTGACAAACACCAGGGCCGACTCACCCGGCATACCGAACAGGGCAAACAAGGGCGCAAAGAGCCGGGCGATAAGAGGGAGCATGCCTGTCAGCTTGAGCAGTAAAACCCCGAAAGAGACCGGGACAAGGATTTTGATAATCCACACACCGGTCTTAACCGCAGGCGGCATAGCTTCCATGATGCAGGATCGAATTTTCTCCAGGAACGTCATGCTATTCCCCAGTAATGACGATTACCCTTTTTGCTGCCTTTTTTGTGCATCATTAGGGTTTGTCGGTCATCAACTCTCCACCGGTGGCAAAATTGTCCAGGGAAAACTCATCGATTTGCACCCAAACCTTGCCGGCATCGACATCGATGGACCCTGCAACGGCTTCAGTGACTGTTTTAACCAATGCTCTCTTCTGATCCGTGGTGCGACCTTCGGCAATTTTTATGCTGACGAATGGCATATTTAGCTCCTCATGTTGGGGGTCTCAGTATAAAAATGCCCCGTGGTTCTCAGTGATCCCTGCCCATATACTGAAAAGGGCCCAATAGCAACCAAAGTTGATACTGACACAAATGGCATCGGAAGAAGAACTCGATGGATACGGTAAGAACGCGTTACACAATCCTAGGGTATGAAAAAAAACCTGACCTCAAAGTCATCACCCAATAATAATAGAGACAATGTCTATGCGGAAATTATTTGTGTACCGCTGTGCTTTAATAAAAACGGGCTCCCGGCAACACCAATCCAATGATAAACCAGACCGTTCCGACGATAAGCGTCAGCCAGGCGAACAGCTTAATGCCTTCGGCGCTCCAGTTCGGCGCCAGCACGCTGATCAGGAATCCCGATGAAAATGTTCCTTCCAGACGTTCGGCACCACCCCAGCGGATAACCCACCACCAGAAGAGCAATTCCGCGATATAAAGTAAAACCCAGGTTGTAATCGACATCCTTGTGTCACTCTTTTATGGGATATTCATGATTAACGCATTAGGCTTCTGGTTTAGCATCTAAAACACTGCGAACCAGCTTTGCCAATTCATCCATGACCAACGGCTTCAGGGCGTACCCCCGAAGCCCCATCTTCCTTGCCTGGGCTTCAGTGAAGCCATCGCTGTAACCGGTGGCCAGGATAATCGGCAGGTCCGGCCGCAATGCCAGCATCTTTTCAGCCAACTGGTCGCCTGTCATTCCCGGCATGATCATATCGGTGATCACCAGATCAAAGCCTTGAAGATTCTCTTCAAACAACGACAAAGCATCGTCGCCACTATTGCAGGTTTCGACGGTGTAGCCCAGAAGTCCCAGCATGTGCTTGAACATATCGGTTTGGAAGGGCTCGTCATCGACGAATAAAATGCGCTCATTGCCCACCGGCAGGGTTTTCGCCTCGGGAACCACTACGGCGGCTTCACTCGGTAGGGCCGGAAGAAATACGTCGATGCGGGTTCCATGGCCTGGAGTGGAGTCAACGGTGATAGTGCCGCCCAGCCCGGTGACGATGCCGTGAACCACTGCCAACCCCATGCCGGTGCCCTCCCCTTTTGGTTTGGTCGTAAAAAAGGGATCGAATATCTTCCCCAAGTGCTCGGGTTCAATTCCCTTTCCGGTGTCGGTTACCGTGAGTTTCAGGTACTGGCCGGGTGGAAGATCTCCATGCTGTTGGTGCAAGGGGCTGTCGATGTTGATCTCCTCCAACCGGACGGTGAGTTCTCCGCCGGACTGGCCCATGGCATATCCGGAGTTGGTCCCTAAATTCATCATGACCTGGTGCAGTTGCGTGGGGTCCGCCATCACCGCGCCATCGGAATGAATCTCCTGGACAATGTCGATGGTGGCCGGCAAAGAGGCGCGCAGCATTTTGAGCACCTCCTTGACAATGAGTTTGACCTGCACCGGTTTAGGCTCCATGTCGCCCTTTCGGCTGAACGCCAATATCTGTTTGACCAGACTGCGCGCCCGTTCGCCCGATTCCAACACCCGATTGAGATAGTCATGGGAAGCGGATTCTTTGTCGGTATCGGCGACGGCAATCTCGGTGTAGCCGATGATGGCGGCCAGGATATTGTTGAAGTCGTGGGCGATACCGCCCGCCAAGGTGCCCAAAGCTTCCATCTTTTGGGTCTGCTGCAGTTGCAGTTCCAGCTGCCGTTTTTGATTCTGTGCAATGGTCCGTTCGGTAATGTCGATGGAGATGCCGCCTAATGCGAACAGCGTATTATCCTGGAAGATGGGAAAACGAGCCGTCAACAAATGGCGCTCTTGACCATCCGGCAGACGAACGTCTTCCATATGGTTGTCGGCCAGCTTGCTCTGAAACACTTTATCGTCATTGGCATCGATCGTTTTGGCGGTTTTGTTATCCCAAACATCCGCTGTTTTGAGACCGACGGTCTCCTTGGCTTGGGTGCCGGTAAGATGGGCAAAGGCATCGTTGACATAGATGTAGCGCCCCTGGTGATCTTTCATATAGGCCAGTCCCGGCAGGTGCTGCATAAACGCATCAAAAAGATTTTTGCTCTCTTTCACTGCTTTCTCCGCCTTCTTGTGGGCAGTGATATCCAGCATAATGCCAACCATGCCGGCCACATTGTCTTCAGCGTCGCTGAAGGTGGCTTTGAACAGAACAAAATCCCGGCGCCGGCCGTCGGCGCAGTGTATCTGTTCCTCATGGGCCTGAACCCCCGGATTTTTGATGAGGAGCATATCCTGTTGGTGGTAGTGTTCGGCCATATCACTGGCAACAGTGGATTCCAAATCGACCAGCTTGCGGCCCAAAATGGCCTCTTTATCCAGGCCGAGGGTTTGGGCGTAGGCCACATTACATCCCAGGTAAAGCCCCTCGCTATCTTTGTAGAATACAGGGTTGGGAATGGTATCGATGAGGGTGTTCATAAACGTCAGGTTGTCAAGCAGGGCTTTTTCAGCGCTCTTGCGGTGAGTGATGTCGGAGATGACGGTAATGAGTCCCAACACGCGTCCCTGGACATCTCTTTTATAATTCCAATCCACCTGGGTGTTGATCGTACGGCCGTCTTTGGTGAGGTCCTTACTGAACCAGGGATGGGGATGGGGATGATGCGCCACGATATAAGCCAGATGTTCTTCGAGCTGTTGGCGCTCATATTCACCAGCAGCCAATTCGAGGATTGAGGTCCCGATCAACTCCCGGGCCTCGCAGCCGTAGATTTGAGCGTGGGCAGGATTGGCAAAGGTGATATTTCCGTCCAGATCAAGCTCTTGAATCCCGTAGGGAATGGTGTTGACCAAAGTCCGAAAACGCCTTTCGCTTTCACGAAGATTGGTTTCGGCGATGCGACGCTCCATAATCTCCAATTGCAGATCCTTATTGGAGTTGATCAGTTCCGCAGTGCGCTCGCGCACACGGTTTTCCAGCAAATCATGGGCTTCCCGAACAGCTCTGTCCATACGGCTATGGGATTGCATTGCGGCCCCGGCTTTCAATAATACCGCCAGGACAATGCATAACAGCACCACGGCCATAACCCCAGTGGCCCAATGGCTGCGCTGCAACAGCGCGTTTAACCGGCTGTTGGCGTCGGTTATATCGTAGTAGAATTCAAAGGCCCCTAAAAAACGTCCCATATCCATCACCGGGATATAAACCTCAACCACATCCCTCGTTATCATCCGCCCTTCTTGGGTGGGTGTTCCGCTTGGGACCAACTTCGAATAGGGTTTGCCTTTGGCCACGATCTCCTGGAAATAGGGGCTGACATTATTGCGTCCGATTTCGGAAGCTGCATTGGAATAGACGATCATGCCGTTAGGATCGAACAATCTCAGCCTGTCCATGTTAAAATCTGCGGTGAGCCGACGGATCATATCCCGATCGGCAGCTTTAACGCTCTGGAGCGAGATTGGTTTTTTCTCCAAATGCATGACCCGTATCAAGTGGGTTGCCAGACTTTGGGCGTCATCCTCGTTCAGGGTTGTGACCATTTGGCGGTAAGCAGGAGACAAATAGACCACGTTGTAAAGCATGAGCAGCAAGGCCACTGTCAGGCAAGCCGCCAAAATATTTCTCAGAAGGGGAACTTTGAGCACATACAGAGTGTTCTCAACGGCAGCAATACGGGAAGATTTGGATGGCGTTTTAGCAGGCATGGCGACCTCTTACGGGATGAGTGTTGGCCAAACATGATAATTGACGGACAACGGCATCTAGTCTATATAACGGTCTCTTTTAATTTTGTAAATTGGTTGAGTTCCCGACGCCTTCAATTCTGACGTATCGCAGCGACTAAGGTGAATTTCAGATGCATGACGCCCTCATCCCCATTATTGTCTTTACAATTGTCTACGCTGCTATAACCTTTGAACTTCTTAACAAGGCCGTTGCTGCCATGTTGGGGGTGATGGTGCTGCTGACGCTCCATGTGGTGACCGAACACACCGCCATCGAGTTCATCGATTTTGAAACCATCATGCTCCTTTTGGGAATGATGACCATCGTCGCCATCCTGCGCAAATCAGGTTTCTTTGCCATCATCTCGGTCCGCATCGCCGAGCTCACCAAAGGCAGTCCGCTAAAAATACTGATTTTGTTTTCAGTTGTCACGGCTGTGCTGAGTGCATTCCTCGACAACGTGACCACGGTTCTGATCATCATCCCGATTATTATCGAACTCACCTCAGGCATGGGACTGGATCCCAAAATTTATGTGATCAGCCAAGCGGTGATCTCCAACATCGGCGGCACCGCCACCCTGATCGGGGACCCACCCAATATCATTATCGGCTCCAAAGTCGGGTTGACCTTCAACCAGTTCATGGCCAATCTGACAATCCCGGTCATCATCTGCTTCGTGATCGCCCTGGTCTACATATGGGCCACCAACCGTAAAAAATTCAAACCGATCAACACCAATCTGGCCAAGATTTTTGCGGTGCAGCTGCTTTTGGAAAAAATCCGACAGAACCATTTAGACATCAAAATCGACCAGGTCTTTCTATACAAGAGCCTGGGTTGCCTGTTGCTGGCCATCGGATTGTTCATCACCCAAACCATTACCAAACTTTCGCCTGGGGTTGTGGCCATGCTGGCGGCCATGATCCTGTTCGCCATCACCAAGGTGGATGTGGAGGAGATGCTCGAAGAGATCGAGTGGAGCACCCTGCTTTTCTTTACAGGTCTGTTCATCCTCGTTGGAATTTTAGAAGAAAAGGGGGTCATTGCCTGGATCGCCAACAATATTTTCATGCAGTTGGGCGACAATCCTTATGTGGCGGTCCTGATGGTGCTTTGGGTATCGGGCATCGCATCCGGTTTCCTGGACAATATCCCTTTTACCATTACCATGATTCCCATCGTTCACCTCATGTTGGAAGCGAATCCTATACCCAACAATATTCTCTGGTGGGCATTGGCATTGGGGGCCTGCCTGGGAGGCAATCTGACCATGATCGGTGCTTCGGCCAATATCGTATCCCTCGGCATGGCCAAACGCTCTAAAATCAATATTTCGTTTCTCGAGTTTATGCGTTTCAGCTTTGTGATTACCCTGCTGACGCTGACAGTGGCATCCGCTTATCTCATGCTTTATTTATGGATCGTACTATGAATAAAAAAGACAGAGACATACTGCACCGCCTGGTCCGGGAACATGAAGACGTAGCCGGATCTTCACGATCCACGCTGCTGGCGCTGCGTGCATTTATGGCGTCGCTGGATGAGTTGCAATGCCCGGAAGAAGAGCTCCACGATCAATATATGGAGCTCACCCACGCCATTAAAACCACACGTCCCAAAATTATCCCACTGATTCACCTGATCGAAGAGTTTGAAGAGGAGATCGAGCCCTATTTTTCAGACGACCTCGGTAAAGTGCAGCAAAAAGCCAAAGAGATCCTGCAGGCAAAACATGACAAACTTCAGAACAAGAGCGGCAAAATCATTGAGTTGGGCCTGACGACCGTGGCATCGGATGATACCATTGTGGTCCACACCATCAATGTCAATGTGATCAGCATCATCACCCTCTCCCATCAAGTGATGGATAAAAACATCAATGTCATCGTGCTGCAGCAAAACCTGGCCAAAACCAAACGTATGATCAACCAATTGCGGCAGGCCGAGGTACCCCTGCAGGCTGTTCCGGAATACTCGCTAAGCCACTATATCGGACAGGCCGACAAAATGTTTTGTGCGGCCCTGTCCATTACCGCAGACCATAAAGTGGTGGCGCCAGTGGGTACGGCCAACATTACCAGTTTGTGCCATGTACATGACATACCGGTTTTTCTATTTGCCAACACGCTCAAATTCGCCCACGGCGTTTTTGATGATCAACGGGTGCATCGCGAAACCATCCGGCAGGATGAAGATGCGCAAGCCTATGAACTCGTCACTTACTCACATGACGTGGTTGATTTGAAGATGGTGGACTACCTGGTAACCGAAGACGGTATCTATCCCAAAGATCATATTCCGGCGTATTTAAAACAACGGCATCAATCAGATTCCTCCCAATAATAAAAGAGGCCTGCCTCAAATATTATTCGATTCTAATGAAGGCTTTAGGCCATTTCGCCATCTTTTTTATGCAACTATGGGGTTTACATGGTTTTCGGATTTGTTTTATGCAATATTAACGAGTACGGAGTGTGGCGGTCTTTTGTACCGGTGGACTCTCATTTGATCATTCAAGGACCCAGTCTAAATGGCCCAGCATGAAATCAACGGCGTCGTCAGCATCTCCCAGCTTATCAAAGTTGAACGGGAGCTTAAGGAGCAAAGGGCTCAGTTGGCGGCCATCTTAGATGCGTTCGAAGGTCAAATTTATGTCAGCGACAAATCCTATCGACTGACTTATGCCAACGAACAACTTACTTCTAAGATCGGTCCCCAGGCCATTGGTCAATATTGCTACAGCGCCATCCATGGCCGAAAATCCCCCTGCCCCTTCTGTGTCATCGATCAAGTCATCGCCGGACAAAAAGTCCGTTTCGAGGTAAAAAACCCGAGAGACCAGCATTGGTATTACAGCATGAATGCCCCCATTCGTCATGCGGACGGCTCCATTTCTCTGCTGGCCATGGTGACCGATATCAACGATCGTAAAAATGCCGAGCAAGCTCTGCGTGAGAGTGAAATTCATTTGCTGCAAGAGAACATATTCCTGCGAACCCAGATCAAAGAACGCAAAAAGTTCGGCAATATCGTGGGTCAGAGCGCGGCCATGCAGCAGGTCTATGAACACATCCTCAACGCAGGGGCCACCGATGCCACCGTCATTCTGTTCGGGGAACCGGGAACAGGGAAAGAGCTCGTGGCCCAAGCCATTCACGATATGAGTGAGCGCCGCAACAAGCGATTTGTTCCGGTGCACTGTGGCGCTATTCCGGAAAATCTCATTGAAAGCGAATTCTTCGGGTATAAAAAAGGGGCATTTACCGGCGCATTGACAGACAAGCCGGGTTACATTGAATATGCCGACGGCGGCACCCTCTTCCTGGATGAGGTGGGAGAGATCAGCCCCCATCTGCAAGTCAAGCTGCTGCGGGTCATCGAAGGGGGCGGCTACACCCCTGTGGGCGACAACCGAAACAAGACCGCCAACGTGCGCATTATTGCCGCAACCAATCGAGATCTTCCGTTATTGGTGAAGAATGGATTGATGCGAGAGGATTTCTACTATCGTATTCACATTTTGCCCATTCACCTGCCCCCCTTGCGTGAACGCAAAGGGGATCTGCCGCTGCTCATACAACACTTTATGGACATGTATGTCGGCAAACGCACTGTACCGCCGCTGACAGTCAAACTGATGGAAAAGTTGAACCATTATGACTGGCCCGGTAATGTCCGCGAACTTCAAAATGTTATCGTTCGCTATTGCAATCAAAAGAGTATTGATCTTACCGGCGCATCCCCCAAACCGGAAGCACCGCCGGATCAGATGTCTTATCCGGATGCCACGGGCATGGGCCCAAAAAATTTAAGCGAAATGCTGGCCAAATATGAAAAGCTACTGATCCTTACAACATTGAATCAAAATCAATGGCACCGTCAGAAAGTCGCTAAAGCGCTAAGCATTGACCGTAAAACCCTGTTCAACAAAATGAAACGGTACGGCCTGCTCACCCCCCTAAAAACGGGAAAATAATTCCCCCAATAGAGAAAAAAAGTCCCCAGTTTAAGAAAAGCCTACTACACCAGCCTTATCCGCCCATGGAAAATATTTTTGGGAAAAATTTTCCCCATTTCGTGGAATTGGGTCACCAAAACAAATTCCACAGTTTCTGATACAAAATCAACACACTAAATCACCATTCATTTTATGGCACAACATTTGCGACACAAATAGGCTCCATGCACCATGCCGCATGGTTACGTGGTTCCGACAATACGCGGCAGCGAAACCTTTACGACCGGTTTGAGGAGAGCGGTTGAATAACGGTTTAAGAGATAACACTCCCATCAGAAACGTCATGCCAAAGACCTTCGGGAATTTGATACACGAGGTCCGTGATGAGGGGCGCTGCACCCAGTGCGGGGCATGCGTAACCTTCTGCAAAGCGGTCAATTACGGCGCTTTGGGTTTGGATCCCGATGGCGTTCCATATTATGCCGATCGTAAAAAATGCATCGAATGCGGGCATTGTTACATGATCTGCCCTGCCCGTGATCCATTTGAAGATCAACTTCGCGAGTATTTGGGGTGGCGCGCACCCGTTGGCCAGGTGATGGATGTCAGCGTAGCCTGCGCTTCAGACAACAAATTACGACAACGGGGAACCAACGGAGGCGTTGTTACTGCGCTTCTGTTGCATTTGTTGGACACCGGACATATTGACGGCGCCGTCGTCACCCGCCAACAGGGTCTATTCCAGCGTCAGCCGTACCTGGCAACCACATGTGAAGAGATCATCGCAGCCGCAGGATCTCGTTTTGATAACGACAGTAACAAGGTTATCGGCGGCAACTATAACAGCACTTTTTCTCCGTCTATTCAAGCCCTTGGGTCCTTAAGGACCTCAGGCTTGCGCCGCATCGCCTTTGTCGGCTTGCCATGTCAAATCAAGACGCTTCGTAAAATGCAAATCATGGGCATACTGCCGGCGGACACCGTACATCTATCCCTGGGTCTGTTCTGCTCGGGAAGCTACACATTCGACGAGATCCAAAAGAGGTCTTTGGAAACGGCAGAGGGGTTTCTTTGGAAAGAAGCCGTGGGGATGCACTTGCGAGACAACAAACTGAATGTCGAGCTAAAAGATGGATCCCTGGCCAGAATAGGGCTCGACAGGTTAACAGGGATGCGCCGAAGTGCCTGCAGCCACTGCCAGGATTTCAGTGCCGATTTTGCTGATCTCTCCTTCGGCAGTTCAGGGGCGCCGGAGGCCTGGACCACCGTTATGGTGCGCACGCCAATGGGACGGGCAGCTTTTACCGATGCCTTGGGCATCGTCATGAATGAATATCGCATTGAAGATAATCCGCACTTTGCAAAAGAGGCCCTACAGCAAGTTCAAGCCTATGCGGCACAGAAAAAAGCATGGGCTCAAATTTCAGGGTATGAGCCGCCAGAGGCGGTCAATTATGGTAGTGCATAAATGATAGATATGAATCTAACTTTACACGCTATACCACTTCCAAAGACAAACTGGCCGGGATCTGGCAATTCCGCGCCGGCATTCAATTTATATCCCTGTGCAGCAACATCATCTGCTGGGGGGCAGGAATGAAACTGTTGCACGGAAAGGGGTAAAGGGCGGCGGAGACGTCCGGGGGGCCGTCTCCGCCTTACCCTTAAATTGGCGAAACACGGGTGTGTATCGCATCTTGACCCAATTTTCGAAAAAGTGGTACTTAGGGGCTCATAATTCCGCCCTGCCCACTGACGCCTGGACAAGCTCGTACTCTTAGACGCCTGCCAGATCGGATCCGTATTCCTCGCGCACACTAGCCACAGGCACCAAGAAATGAAACTATTCAACGGGCAGCGTGAAATTCCCGACAATCTCAATGAAGTTTAACATCGGTGATGCGCACTCTATACAGGTAAAGGATCATTACAATGGGAAAAAAACTCAAAGACGCCATTGTTGTCGGAATCGGCAATCCCATGCTCAAGGATGATCGGGTCGGAATTGAAGTCGTGGAAGCGCTCAATTCCCATCATCCAGAAGTCGAGACAGCCATTCTTCACTTCGGTGGAAAAGATGTACTCGACATCATCATGGGCTATGAGAAAGCGATTATCGTCGATGCCTGCCAGGTAGGGATGCGGCCGGGGACGGTGCTGGAAACCACTCCCGAGAAGATATTCGACAACGAAACCTTTGTCGATTCCCCCGCCACTACCCTGGGAACAACACTAAAGACCGGACAAACGTTGTTTCCCGATCAAATGCCCAAAGACCTCAAGCTGTTTTTGGTGGAAGTGGAAGATATCTCAACATTTTCCACCAAATGTACGCCGGTGGTATGCCATGCCATCAACGATGTTGTGGAACGCATCCAGGAGAGCACCTTAGACTGTCAGGGGTAGATTCACCACCGCCAGCCTTGTCATCCTGCTGCAATTTAGCAGGATTTCCTCCACGAAGCCCCTTTCCATAGCAGAAAGGGGTTTCATCATTTTCCACCTGCCAGTTGGTTGATAATTCAATCATCTGCTTGAGTTTAAAACGATTTATTGAAGATCTTTTTATTGACGGTTTAGGGTGGGAAAGGATAGTTTTGCGTCGTTTGTCGGCCATTCACGGATGAGCGCGACTGAACGAATCCGTCTTTCCGATATTGAACAATACGATTAAAACATCACCCCAAACTTCGGCATATGCGCCATGGCAAAATCTCCCTTCTTCTGGTCAGATCATCAAACGGTTAAACGGTCGACGAAAATAAGGCGTCAACCAAGACCGGTTTTCAGATGGATCTGGAAATTCTTCTCTGGGATCCTGATGATCACGATCCTGGTTCCTTTGATGCTAAGGTGGGTCCCGCCGCCCATCAGCTCCTTTATGTTACAAACGCAGAGTTCCATATCGACGCTGCGGTATCGCTGGGTCCCCTACGGTCGCATCTCCTCCCATCTTCCCGTCGCGGTGGTTGCAGCCGAAGACCAAAAATTCCCGCACCATTGGGGATTTGATTTAAAAGCCATCGGCACGGCCCTCGAAGAGAACAAACGGCGCAAAAGACCCCGGGGTGCCAGCACCATCAGTCAACAAGTAGTTAAAAATTTGTTTCTCTGGTCAGGACGAAGCTATCTCCGCAAGGGGGTCGAAGCCTATTTGACGCTCATTATCGAGCTGCTGTGGCCAAAGCGAAGAATTTTGGAAGTCTACTTAAATATCGCCCAGTTCGGGCCTGGCGTATTCGGCGTAGAAGCCGCCAGCCAAGCCTATTTCCAGAAACCGGCAAGCCGTATAAGCAAGGATGAAGCTGCTCTCTTGGCCGCAGTTTTGCCCAACCCTAAGATACTCAAACTATCCAGCCCATCGGACTATGTCCGTGAGCGCGCAAAAAAAATAGAAGAACAGATGTCGCAGCTTGGCGGGACTACGTATTTAAAAGGTGTATGGTAAAGCCGATAACGAAACGGCCAATCC
>JAAUYD010000013.1_pt1 | contig 36647 bp, 34 predicted proteins | sample 7278101 | NCBI WGS metagenome assembly JAAUYD01 (sample SAMN14350128, study PRJNA611818) | marine sediment metagenome | isolation source: surface marine sediment (0.6m) | place: French Polynesia: Moorea | collected 2018-08
GGTTCAAGGACGGCGGGCGGTTCAAGGACGGCGGGCGGTTCACGAACCGCCCCTACGACGAAGGACGAATTGTTGTGTGAAAACGAGAAACGACGTAGGGGCGCATCGGGATGCGCCCGTGAAATCGGCGATTCAGCCGTTCGCTACAATGGCGTCCCTAGGTTCGAGGACGGCGGGCGGTTCAAGGACGGCGGGCGGTTCACGAACCGCCCCTACGACGAAGACGAAATGTTGTGTGAAAACGAGAAACGACGTAGGGGCGCATCGGGATGCGCCCGTGGACGGCATGCGTCCGCAGAAGAGATAAAACGCAGGGTTAAGATGACATGGTAAAGCGCGTATTGGTTACTGGTGGTGCTGGGTATATTGGAGCGACCACAGCGCATTATTTAAGACGGGCAGGGTATGAGCCCATCGTGCTGGACAACCTAGCGCGGGGGCATCGGCAGTTTATCGGAGACCTGCCCTTTATCCACGCGGACATCACCGATCCTCATACACTTCATCTCAATTTAGTAGGCAAGGGAATAGATGCGGTGATTCATTTTGCCGGCCTGATCGAAGTCGGCGAATCTGTGAAGGATCCATTGGCCTTTTATCGAACGAACATCGGCGGAACAACGAATCTACTAGCTGCCATGCGGTCAGCGGACATCGGCCGCATTGTCTTTTCCTCCACCGCGGCGGTGTATGGCGTGCCTGAAAAGGTTCCCATAAGCGAGTCTCAGCCGCTGGCGCCGATCAACCCCTATGGCGCGACAAAAGTAGCAGTAGAGGGACTGCTGAGCGATTGCCAGAAGAGCTATGGACTCCAGTGGATAGCGCTCAGGTACTTTAACGCGGCAGGTGCAGATACTGGGTTGCCCTGCGGAGAGTGGCACAATCCAGAGACCCATCTCATTCCCAACGCGCTCTTGGCAGCCGCTGGCAAGCGGGATCAGCTGGACCTCTACGGCGTGGACTATCCCACTGAAGACGGCACTGCGGTGCGGGATTACATTCACGTGAGCGACCTTGCCGCCGCCCACATCGCCGCCCTGCAGCACCTATCAAAGCGCGCTGGGAACGCCTACAACCTTGGGGTCGGCAAGGGGTTTTCCGTAAGGCAAGTCATCAAAGCATCAGCAGAGGTGACAGGCAGGCGCATCCCAGTCGAAGAAAGACCCAGACGACCAGGGGATTCAGCCGCCCTAGTGGCCGACCCCCAAAAAGCGCAAGCCGAGCTCGACTGGCATCCCAAGCAAACGCGAATAGAAGACATCGTTGCATCGGCATGGCAATGGTATGGTGAACATGGATTCAATCCATCCTTGTCGTAGGGGCGGTTCGCGAACCGCCCGCCGAACGGGATGCGCCCGATGAAAAGCTCGGATATCCAAACAGCCCTTTCCCGCATTCAAGACGCTGTACCCGGGCTTGTAGCGGTGTATCTGTTCGGTTCTCAACAGCAAAACCTGGCAACGGCAAAGAGCGATGTCGATCTGGCGATTTTATCCGGCCAAGCGTTGGATCCAACTACCAGGTATGAATTGGAACAGGACCTGGAAATCCAGCTGGGCATGGATGTGGATTTGATCGATCTTCGAGCTGCAGATACTGTCATGCGGGCACAGGTCGTATCAAGTGGCGATTGTCTGTTAGACATAGATTCATATAAGCGGGAGCTGTTCGAAGTTATGGTCTATTCTGCATACGCCCTATTGAACGAAGAGAGAAAGGGCGTGCTCGACGCTGTACGAGATAGGGGATCGATTTATGGTCGATGACGTCAGGCTCGCAAAATGCGAGATAATCGAACGATGCCTAAACCGCGTTGAGACCCTTTATCAGAAAAACAGCGCAGCAATTGGTACGGATTTCGACGTTCAAGACGCGATTGTATTGAACCTACAACGGGCTTGCCAAGCATCGATCGACCTGGCGATGCACCTCATCAAGCGCCGCGGGCTTGGGTTGCCCAAGGACAGCAGAGACGCCTTTGTGCGACTATCCGAAGCCGGGCTGATCGACGCTGACCTATCGACCCAGCTGCAGAAAATGGTGGGGTTTAGAAATATCGCCATTCACGACTACCAGCAGTTGGACATCAAAATTTTAGCAAAGATCATCACCCACGGCACCGGCGATTTGAGGCGCTTTGCAAATAAAATGGTGTCAACGTCATAGGGGCGCATCGGGATGCGCCCGTGGACAGCAATGAAGATGAAGATATTTGGTAAACAAAATCGAAACCGACGTAGGGGCGGTTCGCGAACCGCCCGCTAACGCACCTGATACTGCGACCCGTCTTTAAAACCCAAGTGAAAATATATTATAGATAAAAATATAATATATTTAATTATTCCAATTTAAAACATAATAATATCTAATGCGATTTGTCGATAGGAAAAACGAGATCAGCCGCCTGACGCGGCTAAGTCGCGCTGCGTCTGGGGGCTTAGCCGTGCTTTGGGGTCGGCGCAGGGTGGGCAAGACGCGCTTGCTTTTAGAGTGGAGCAATCAAACCGGCGGGCTATACACAGTGGCTGATCAGTCGAGCGAACCTGTGCAGCGTCGGTATTTGGCTGCTTCAGTGGCGCAGGTATTTCCAGATTTTGACTCGGTGGATTATCCAGATTGGCGCGCGTTCTTCCAGGTGTTGGCCAAGAGGGCGCGGTTAGAGAAGTGGCGGGGCCCGTTGATCATTGACGAGCTGCCCTATCTCGTGGCGCAGGACAAATCCCTGCCGAGTATTCTCCAGGCGTGGCTGGATCGGGAAGCCAAGGATGCCGGCCTTGTTGTGGCAGTTGCCGGTTCTGCCCAGCACATGATGCAAGGGTTAATGCTGGATGCATCAGCACCGCTCTATGGACGGGCAACCGAGATAATGAAGATATCGCCCTTACTCCCGGGTTATATGGGCGAGGCAATCGAACAGCTCAACCCCTTGGACGTTGTCAAGGCGTATTCGGTGTGGGGCGGTATACCAAAATACTGGGAGCTCGCAGAGCCATTTGGAAGGGATTTGGATAGCGCAGTGGATCAGCTCGTGCTCGACCCACTGGGCGTGTTACACGAGGAGCCGGAGAGGTTGCTATCGCGGGAGCTGCCGCCTGCGACTTCTTTACGCCCCTTGTTGGATGCCATTGGCGCGGGTGCGCATAAGATATCCGAAATCGGCGGCCGCCTGGGCGTACCTGCAAGTGCGTTAAGCGAAAAAGTTTCTAGATTAGTCGCGCTTGGGCTTATAAAAAGGGAGCAGCCCTTTGGCGTCTCTGAGAAGGGCAGTAAGAAGACGCTCTACAACACCGATGACCCATTCACGCGCATGTGGTTCAGCGTGGTTGCATCGCGGCGTGGCTTTCTCGCAGCTGCCACTGCAGACGCGAGATCGCGTCTTTGGAACCAGGCAAAGCCCCGGGTCTTTGCCGAGGGCTTCGAGCAGCTCGCGAGGATGGCTGTCCCTGGTCTTCAAAAAGCGGTGCTCGGCGGCGTCAGATTCGGCCCGGCCGGCAGGTATTGGGAGAATAAGGGTCCTGAATGGGACGTAGTCGCGCTGTCTGAACAAGGGGACCATCTGCTCCTAGGCGAGGTCAAATGGTCTGAAAAGCAAGCAGACGAACGCGCGATAAAGAGAATCATCGGCGACCTAATAAAAAAGGGCATCCCAAACCAGAGCCGATGGCAGGACCTAAAAATAACCCACGCCATCTTTGTGCCTCAATTGTCCAAGCGCATCCAAAAGAGACGCATTGATGGCGTCAACTTGGTAGCAGCGGATGACATCATTGCGGCCCTTAAATGACGCCTCTGCTTCCCCTCCCCCAACGTCCAATCGTCCACCGGGGGAGGGCCAGGGAGGGGGCCAAAAAGAGTGCGATTAGAACCCATCATATCCGCGATTGGACCTGTTCATATCCGCGATTGGATCTGTTCGTATCTGGGAATAAGTGGGGTTATATGCAGAAATATACCCGTTCGTATTCAGGACTAGGCCTGTTTATATCTCTGAGCAGACATGTTCACATCCGTCACTAGATCGGTTTATATGCGTGAATAGCCCTGTTTATATTCGAGAATAGATGTGGTCAGATCCAGGAATAGATCGATTTGTATTTGAGAATAGATAGAAACGACGTAGGGGCGCATCGCGATGCGCCCGTAGATTGGAATGGGCCCGCAGGCCTAAGCAGCAGCGCTCGATGGGACAGGAAGGGTGGAAGCCGCAGGAGCGGATTCAGATTCGACCTGATGGGAGGGCTTCCTGGAGAAGTAATCGATGAGATCAGGTACCAGATCGGTCAACCGCGGGTCGAACGTTTCCTGACTGCGAACAAAGGCGAGCACCTTGCGAAGCATTTCGTGCGCTTCGGCCCCCAGGAGTAAGTCGCTTTGGGAGATGACGCGCATTGTCGTTTCCAAATCAGTCACCAGGCTGTTCATCAACTCGACCATACGACCGGATGTTTCCAGATCATCGGCTGTCACCCCGTGTGGACAGAGCCGGTCCGGGTTTTTTCGCATGGCCGCGGCAACGGCCTCACAGACAAAAATTACGTTTTTGCGCGCCTTAGGCAAGCGACGAACCTCGGTCACACTCAACCGGCCGGCCTTTTCAGGCAGGGTCAACTCGTCAGGCATGTGGACAGTAACGCTTCCTTGAGTAAATTCAGACATGACAAAACCTCCAAAAAAACCGAGAGACGAAAATAGATATGCTCCCGGGCAAGGGGCTGCTGTGAATTCAGCGACCCGTGTTTCACCTTCCATTTCGAACGTTTTTCGAAAATGTTTCCAAAAAGAGGGATTTTTTTTGCTGAATCGAATTTAAGGACCGCCCCTACGTCGAAGATGCGAATCCTGTTGTTTTCCCTGACCTATGATGACGGTGACGCTACTGTCAGCAATCGGGCCCTGCACCTTCGGGAGCAGGGACACGACGTAACAGAGCGATGGATTCGAATCCCCCGGTCCAAGCCTGGTCATCTGCAGCGGTAACAGTGACACCGTCATTCACAATGCGTCTATAACCGTGATATAGTGATAGAGAGGTGTTTGAGATGAAAGAGACAATCGAGGCGATCTATGAAAATGGCATTTTCAGGCCATTAACACGGCCGCTTCTTCCAGAAGGAAAGCGCATCAAACTCACGATGGAATCTGCGGTTGATGAAAATGCGGAAGAAATATTAGAGCTTGCCGCCAAGGTATATGAAGCTATCAGCACAGAAGAAATAGAGAAAATAGAAAAGATTGCCATGGATCGCAGCTCGTTCTTCGATGGGAAGCAAGAATAGCAAAAGCGATGAAGCTATTAGACACTGATACCCTCTCACTGATAATGCGACAGAACACCCAGGTGCTTGAACAAGCGCGAGCATATCTCTACGAGTACCGATATTTTACACTATCCGTTATCACGAAGTATGAAATTCAACGCGGGTTGAGGGCCCGCAACGCCTCTAATCAGCTGATGGCGTTCGAACAATTTCTCATGAAGAACAAAGTGTTACCTATAGATGGAGTGGTTGCAGACAAGGGGGCTCTAATCTACGCTGATTTGGCGTCCCGTGGCCAGCTGATTGGAGATGCGGATATACTCATCGCCGCAACTGCCATGGCAAAAGGCTTTGGCGTTGTGACGAAAAATCGAAAGCACTTTGATCGTATCAAAGATCTTCAAGTAGAGAGCTGGTAATGGACGAATCGCGATGCACCCGCATACGAGTTCGAGATAAGAATAATCGAAAAACAAAAACCAAAACGGCATAGTAGGGGCGGTTCGAGAACCGCCCGATGTGTGATAAAGTTACATGCAGGAGGTGATGGTCATGGCGTCGGACGAGCAGATTCAGAGCATATCCATCGACTATCCGCAGATGTTGCCCGATAGATTAGGACAGACGAGAGAACAGTTCGAGCAGGAAGCCAAGCTTGCGATGGCGGTCAAATTGTTTGAGACCAAGCGCATCTCTTCAGGCGTAGCAGCGAAACTGGCCGGATTGGATCGGGTTACATTTCTTTTAAACCTACATCGGTTTGGTGCTTCGATGATTGACCTTGAAGACGCCGAAGTACAGACCGATTATGAGAATGCCTAACACAACAACGCATCTCGTAATCAATACCGGACCTCTGCTGGCAATCATTGCGGCGACTGGAGATCTTGAGGTATTAAAGAAGCTATATCGCGATGTGTATGTTCCTTGGGAGGTGTGTCAAGAGATACAGACTGGAGGGACAAACCGCTTTGGAATCGAAGCCTTCGAAAATGCGATATGGCTTAAAAAGGAACCCGCTGCCTTAAAAATTGCGCCGCTATTATCAAACTCACTCGATACAGGGGAAGCATCCGTAATTCAACTGGCACTGGATCGAAATATATCTACCGTGTGCATCGACGAGACCGTCGGGCGTCGGATTGCGCGCCTCAGCAATTTGTCACTGACTGGATCGTTGGGTGTACTGCTTCGTGCCAGGCGAGAAGGGCAAGTTGGTTCACTACACAGTATTATGGTCAAGATGAAAGATCACGGCATTTGGATAAGCGATCGAGTCATCAATAATGTATTGATATTGGAAAAAGAAATTGTCCAAAATAAACCGTCGTAGGGGCGGTTCGAGAACCGCCCGGCCTGCGGATTGCGCCTTGCGTCTAGGATTTGCCGTTATCTGCAATGTGTCCGTGGACCGTATTACGCCCGTGGTTCGGATGCGTCCATGGAACGAAATCGAGACAAAAATAATTGAAAAACAAAATCCTAAACGACGTAGGGGCGCATCGCGATGCGCCCGTTAACCGAATGTGGATGTAAAATCGACGATTGAACCGTGGGATTCGATGGCGGCCCGAGATACGATAACGTCATACGATTCGACGATGAAGGGCGGTTCAACGATATAGCGGGCGGTTCGCGAACCGCCCCTACGACGAGTGACAATTTCGAATAATGGTCCGTGCCGTTGATTTACCCAATCGCCAATCGATTCGCCTCAGGGGTCATGATTACTCAGTGGACGGCGTATATTTCATCACCGTTTGTTCCCATGAACGGCAGAACATGTTTGGAGCGGTGGCGTCCGGGCGAATGATGCCGAACGAATACGGGCGACAAATAGAAAAGACATGGTCCTACATATCGAACCGATATGAATATATTCGCGAGGATCGTTTTGTCATAATGCCCAATCATATTCACGGCATATGGATATTGGGCAACGGATTCGACATCACGGATGATGGCAAACCGGAGAAAAATCGCAAACCGATAGGTCGATTGGTCGGCGCATTCAAAACCGTGTCCACAAAATACATCAACGACATGCGAGGAACACCAGGAGCCAAGCTATGGCAGCGAGGATACTACGACCGGGTCATTCGAAACCAAGACGAATTGAACGCAATACGAAGATACATTGAACAGAACCCCAAAAATTGGGCCACCGATGAAAACAACATCGGGTAAATCGTCAATGATCCTGAAACCCGAAAACCAAATCGTCGTAGGGGCGGTTCGAGAACCGCCCGGCGTCCGGATTGCGCGATTTGCCCGAGAACCGAGATGGGTCCGATATCTGCGATGCCTTCATGGATCGGATGCACCCGGGGAATAAAATCGAGATAAATATAAATGAAAACAAAATCGAAAACGTCGTAGGGGCGCATCGCGATGCGCCCGGGAAAACGACGATTGAACCGTGGGAAACGAAGATATCCCAAGATACGATAACGTCATACGATTCGACGATGAAGGGCGGTTCAACGATATAGCGGGCGGTTCACGAACCGCCCCTACGACGAAAATGCGAATCCTGTTGTTTTCCCTGACCTATGATGACGGTGATTCTACTGTCAGCAATCGGGCCCTGCACCTTCGGGAGCAGGGACACGACGTAACAGAGCGATGGATTCGAATCCCCCGGTCCAAGCCCGGCCACCCCTGGCCCCTTAGGGCTTTTAGCATGGTGCCGGCGTATATTAAGACAGTGATCTCTGCATTTAGCCCAAGTAAGTTCGATAGCATCATTATACCAACCAGTCCGCCCTTTATATTCGCGCCAGTAGCCGCGAGGGGGCAAGTCACTGGCGAAGCCGTAACATTGCAACATCTCGACATCTTCCCGGACAACGCCCAAATAGCTGGTTTCAAGGGGCCCGACGTCATATTTAAGATACTGGATACTATTTCTTTAAAGGCTGTGCGGCGTGCGGCCCGACACGAGACACTGTCCCGTCCAATGGCGCGCACCTTGGAGCAAAAGCTTGGCTCCGATGCAGCAGTAACGGTGACTCCCTTACCGCCATCCCAGTCCCTCAAGACTGTACCCAAGGAACAAAACCGTTGGCGAAGCGAACGGGGTCTAGACGGCAAGTTTTTGGTCATGTACGCGGGCAACTTCGGAAGGATGTACGATTTTAAACCAATTCTAAAGGCTGCTGAAGCGCTCGAGGAGCATCGAGATATTGCCTTTGTATTTGTAGGTACCGGATTTTACGAGAGCGAGATCCGCAAAGCCAACCAAGCCGGCCGAGGCAACATTCACATCTTTCCACCAGAGCCAGAGGAACTCGTTCCCGAGGTACTGTGCGCAGCCGACCTACACCTGGTTCCATTGAAGCCAGGGGCAGACACGGTCATGTGGCCGCATAAGCTGGATACCTTGATAGCATTGAACCAGCCGGTATTGGCAGTTGGGTTTGATCCGGATGTCGCGGGAGTTCTACCTGTGAAGCCGGACGGTTTGGTCGATGCTATTTCTGGATGTATGGAAAAAAAGAGGTAGGGGCACGTCGCGATGCATCCCTACGTGTACCGTGCATGGAGAGCGGCACCGTATAACCAGTGGGCTAAAGCGAGTCGAGAAGTGATTTGGGGGTGAGAGTTCTTTGGAGTTCTGGATGAGGAAAACTCTTAGCCGAACAACAACTGCAAAATGAAATCGGTTTATATGTTGATAGACATAGTATAATGAGAAGAGAAAACGATAATTTGTTACCTTTTTACACATTCAATGCTATATTAGAGAAAACAGTATTTCGTCGAAGAATCAGACTTCTTGAGGAAAAGAAATTTCTATATTCACGAATTTCAGGCGATGAAGATATCGTAAAATACCAATTGAAAAAACTGAAGGAAACATGGCGACAAGCTATGAAGTGTAGTGCTTTTTATAGATATTGGCAGAAAAAGCATTCGCTTCCAGTTGAGATCGAGTCCCTTGAGGAGTTTAGTAAGTTTCCTGTTATCACTAAAAGCGATATTCAGGCCCATCAGGAGTTAATTTTTAATGGATTAGTGAAATATAGAGTTACATCAACAGGGGGTAGTACAGGAGAACCCGTTAAATTTCCAACTAGTAAATCAGAAAAAGAGTATGAATATACAAATACTTATCTCGGTCGGTTTTGGTGGGGAATAGATCCCTTAGATAAGATTTTGCTGTTTTGGGGACATTCTCATCTTTTTGGAAACGGAATAAAAGGAAGAGTGGCAAATTTAAGGAGATATTTATCAGATCTAATTATAAATACTTATCGTCTTGACGCTTATAATATGTCTCCTGAAACCGTAGGAAAATATTATAGTATACTTGTTAAAAAAGATCCAGAAGTTATGATTGGTTACACATCGACCATATACAAATTGATGAAATATATGGACGAAATGGGATTGAAACAGTATAGTAGTAAGAGGTTAAAAGGTGTCATAATGACATCTGAGTTGGTTACAAGAGCAGATATTCATTTGGTAGAGTCGTTGTTGGGTATACCTGCAATAGTAGAATACGGTATGGCAGAGACAGGGGTTCTTGCATACTCACATTATTCGCCATACAAGTTAGAGGTGTTTTGGGACCACTTCCTCTTAACTGGCAGTGAGGATCATAGGCTTAAGGTATCTACCCTCTATCCAAGGATATTTCCCCTAATTAATTATGATACCTCAGACTTGAGTCATCCAATAAAAACATGTGGAAAATCTATTCTTGGATTATCTTTAATAAAAGGACGGGCAAAGCAAGAGTTGTTAATAAGAACAAAGTATAAGAACCAAATATTACACATAAGTGGCATTATGTTAGTGCACATACTTAAAGGGTACCCAGGAGTATATGGGGTCTCGTTCCAACAGTTAATAAATTATAGAATCAAGATTTTCGTAGAAAGTAAAAAGACTATCATTCTTAATGATATTAAAAATTATTTCTTCAAGGAAATAAGAAAGGATTATCACAATATTTGTGAAAATTGCATTGAGTTTTGTGTTAAGGATAATTTACCTAAAACTTTATCAGGCAAAGAGTATCATCATATTCCCAGTATAACTTAAATGAAGATCAAGGCCTAATGTAAAATAGTCAGCTTATGGCGAATTAATAAATATTTCAATACTCGGGTCGTATTACAACTCTTAAAAAAAATTTACGTATACTATATATATAAGGAGAAGCACACAATGGCAGAATTGAATATTGTATTTATACTGGGAACAAGGCCAGAAATATTAAAAATGGCCTCGGTTATAGATTGTGCTACTGCTAATGGGTGCCGATACCAAATTATTCATACAGGACAGCATTATCATTACAATATGAGTCAGATATTTTTTGAAGATCTGATGCTACCCGAACCAGATTTCTTTTTAGAAATTGGGTCAAAAACGCCTGGAGAGCAAACAGGAGAAACAATAACGGAATTAGAGAAAGTTTTTTATAAGAATATACCTGAAGCAGTAGTAGTTGTTGGTGATACAAACTCTGCTCTTTCAGGAGCACTTGCAGCAGTGAAAATGAGAATACCAGTTGTCCATTTTGAATCTGGAGCAAGATCTTTTGATTGGACAATGCCAGAAGAAATTAACCGTAGACTAATAGACTCAATTGCTGCAGTTTGCTTTGCGCCGACAGAGAAAGCATACGAAAATTTAAAAAATGAAGGACGGGTGAATGATGCGTATATTGTTGGAGATACTTTAAATGAAATAGCAATAAAAGTAAGAGAAAAACTAGAGGATACAAAACAAATTACTAAATCAGGAGAAGAGAAAAGACAAAAGTATGGAATGATAACAGTTCATAGGGCAGAAAATACTGACGATCTAGGAAGATTGATCGAAATTGCAGACGGTATATGTCAACTTGAACATGACTTGATTTTTCCTGTGCATCCACGTACTCGGAAGGCATTAATAGAAGCTGATATGTGGGATAGAGTGAGTAAAAAAATAAGTGTTATGGAACCGATGAACTATAAAAATTTCATAGCTAATCTTTGTAAAGCAAGATTTGTTTTAACCGATTCAGGAGGAGTTCAGCAGGAGGCTTCCATTTTTAATATACCTTGTCTTACAGTCAGAGATAATACTGAATGGATAGAAACAATCGAGAGTGGTGGGAATCGATTAGTAGAGGCAAAAAGGGAAAGAATTTATGAAGAAATGACTAATTTGTGCGAGAACGAAGAAGCATGGAAAAAAATGGCGAAAGCTGAGTCTCCTTTTAAGCCAGGAGCGGCCAAACTATCTATGAAGATATTATTTGAATTAAAAAATAAGGGGGAACTCCGGTATAGAAAATCAAATTTTCATGAAGATAAAAACATCTCTAAGTTGCAAAATACATGTAAATTTTAGATAAATGATAAATAAAAGCAGGAAAGGATATAAATGACAAAAAAATGGAAAACATCGTTAGTTGGGGCTGGTTCAATGGGGAGGCATCATGCGCGCGTACTAAAGCAACTTTCAAGGATATACGATTTCGTTGGTTTATTTGACGAAAATACTGATGAGGCGAGGAGGATCGCTACACTCAATAATTGTATAGCATTCGAAACCCTTGAAGATGCAATAAAATATAGTGAAGTTGTTTTCATAGCGACACCCACTGTTACCCACCGGGAAATAGCATGTAATGCAATAGAAAAGGGGCGTCACGTATTCATAGAAAAACCACTAGCTGACAGCCCCAGAAATGCTAAAGAAATAGTAATATTAGCAGACCGCTTTAGCGTAAAATTGGGAGTTGGTCACACAGAAAGATTCAACCCTGTGACTCAGTGGATAATAGACAAAATTAGGAGTGAAACAGTCTTATCCATTAACATTGAACGAATAGGTCCAAAACCACCGCGCGTAAAAGATGTTGGCATCGTAACAGATCTGAGTGTCCATGATTTGGATTTAATTTCGTTTCTTTCTAGAGGAAAAATTGAACAAGTTAGTTGTGTTGGAAGAGCGACAAAAGGCGAGTTTGAAGACGTGGCTCAGATAATTATCTCTACAAATAACGGTGTTATCGGTTCAATAAATACGAATTGGCTAACACCATTTAAATCACGCATAATTTCTGTTGCAACAGATAAGCGGTTCATAGTTGGTGATTTGATGCGATTTTCAGCAAGGGTATATGCTAATCTTGACACAGAATATACCGAGAGATATGGAGTCGAAGAAGCGATCATTAAATGGAAAGAGCCATTAGAATTGCAATCCATCGCCTATAAAAATTATCTGGACGGCGATGAAAATAGTGGTACGGTTTCAGGAACGGGTGGTTTAGGCGTATTGAATTTGGTGGAAAATTGTCTAAATGATTTGAGTTCAAGAAGGTAAAAATGATACCAATGGCAAAAATAAGTGTAGATAATAGTGACATTGAAGCTCTGACAAATGTTCTGAAAAGCGGCCAATGGGCGGCGGGAAGGGAAGTGATGCTGCTGGAGAAAGAGTTTTCAGAACTTTTATCAGTTAAACATACGGTTGCTGTATGTAATGGAACAGTTGCGTTACATGCTGCGCTATTATCATTAGGAATAGGAAAGGGCGATGTTGTATTGACTACACCTTTCACCTTCATAGCGACAGTTAATGCTATTCATTACACAGGAGCAAAACCAGTCTATTGCGATATAGATATTGATACATTTGTTATGGATATGGATTCGGTGAATTCGGCAGTAGAGATGTATAATCCAAAAGCTATACTTTGTGTTCATCTTTTTGGACATCCGTGTAATATGAGCGAACTAAGAAAAATCGCAAGTAGAAGAAATATCCCGATAGTTGAAGATTGCGCTCAATCTCATGGAGCTAAGTGGAAATCAGAATATACTGGCAGTCTTGGGACCGTAGGCGCTTTCTCACTCTATGCAACTAAAAATCTTCCGGCAGGAGAGGGTGGATTATTGACGACAAATGACGATCACGTGGCTAAACGTATTAGAAGAATAATAAATCACGGAAGAGGCGAGAAGCAATATGAACACACGGTAATTGGTTATAATTACAGGATGAGTGATATTCACGCATGTATAGCACGAACACAATTAAAAAAAATGTCAGAGAGAAACAATAGACGAAGAAGCATCGCTGAAATATACAGAAAGACGATAAATAATACAAAGATAAAAAAGCCAGTAGTAGATGCCAATTGTGATCACGTTTTTCATCAGTATACACTTAGATGTGACAGGCGAAATCTGTTGTCACAACATCTTAGAAAAAACGGAATTGCAACAGGGATATTTTATCCTTTACTCGCACCGGAGCAAGAGTGTTATAGAAATTATGACACAAATCACAATAAACTTAGGAATGCAAAGGAATGTGCTGAATCCGTTATCTCTATACCGATCTACCCTTCCCTTGATAAGGTTTCTATTGAACGAATTGTTCAAAATTGCAATTCATTCAACTGTTAGAAGAAGGAGAAAATGAACTTGCAAAAAAAAAGTATTATTGCAAAATCAGCGATAATTGGAGATAAGGTTTTATTGGGGAGAAAAACTGAGATCGGCGACTACACCGTTTTAAAAGGTTCGATAAATATAGGGCAGAGTTGTTTTATTGGCTCAAATTGCGTAATAGGTGGTGACCCGAAAATTAAAAACCACTCAAGAGAGTTGGGGAAAATAATAATAGGAAACTTTTCCTATATTGCCGAAAATGTATGTATTGATTCTTCCCATGAAAAGTCAACAGTAATCGGAGATAACGTCTATATTATGCCTCATACTTATATTGGACACGATGCCAAATTGAGTGGTAACACTATTATTACTGCTGGTTGTAAACTCGGGGGGCATGTTAGAATAGGTGAAAGTGCAAACCTAGGACTTGGAGTTCTTATTCATCAATATTGTACAATAGGTCCCTATTCAATGATTGGTATGGGATCTGTTGTAACTAAAGATATACCACCGTTTTCTTTGGCAATGGGGGTTCCTTGCAGAGTTACCGGGATTAACAAAATAGGATTACTACGCGCGAAATTTACTGAGGAAGAAATTGAACTTATTATAAAACTGTTCGAAGAAAAGGCTGATATTAAAATTAAAGGACGAACAAGAGTAAGTAGAAATTTCGAGTGGTATAAAAATAATTACAACAGAAGGAAGAAAAAGTAATATAGGATATAGCAAAAGTTAATCGGTGATTGTTATGAAGTTTAATAAAAAGAGAAGAACAATGTTAGTTATATCAGACCAAGTTTTGTTACGAGGCGGAAACCAAGTCTTGTACCAGTCTCTCAAAGGTTATCTAAGAGCCGGTTTTAATATAATATTAATGATTAGAAGAAGGGCTAAACACGAACTTGACAATTTTGTTTCAGCGAATAAAGTATTTCATGATTATAAAGGCCAAATCATCCAGATCGAGTTTGCTTCGTATTATGAAGATATAATCGAAAATTCAAGAACATTAATTTATAATTTTAGTAAGATTGCTAGAAAAGCTAACCCCGTCGCTTATCCGTCCTCAAATGTAATACTTGGCTTTGATGGTCAGCTAAGTAGACCTATTATTTTATCTTACTGTCGATATGTGGCAATGTGGAAAGGTGCATACGAACAGGGAAAAGAAGTATGTCGGGATTTAAAACCAGACGTTATTTGTGGTTTTGAAATAGGCGGGGCAGTACCAGCATCTAAACTTGGGGAAAAATTTAATTTACCTGTTTTTACGAAATATATGGGAACGATCGCGTATCCGTTTATAGTTGAAAATAGAAAATACTTGATATGGCAACACATAAAGGGATTGTCAGTAAGGGCGGATCTATATCTAATGCATGATGATGGGACTAAAGGGAAAGAAGTTCTCGAAATGCTAGGTATACCTGAAAAAAAAATAAGATGCAGAATTGATGGTGTGAAAGATAAGGAAGACGAAAAGAGGTTTACAAGAACAGAATACGAACATGTATATAGTAAGCCCCTTGCTGATGACGATTTTGTCGTATTATCGCTTTCTAATCATAACGGTGCTTATAAAAGACTTGATAGGGCCATTAGGGCAGTAAGTCAGGTTAGAGTAGGAAACAAAAGAGTCATTCTAGTTCTCGTTGGAGAAGGAAAAAACACCAACTCTTTAAAAGTACTTGCAGAGTCAGTAGGTGCCAAGGACAGAGTACATTTTCTTAAACGAGTACCGCATGAGAAAATAGGGAGACTTTTCAATATCTGCGATGCATATATAAACACAAATGACCAGTCAAATCTATCTCACCCAATATTAGAGGCAATAAAATACGGTACTCCAGTAATTAGTATGGACGATGGTTCACTAGATAGGATAATTGTACACGGAAAAAACGGTTTGTTAATACGACCCGATATTTCGGATCCAGGAATAGCTAATGCAATTAAATTATTGATGGAAGATAAGAGACTTATGAATCGATTAAAGCAAGGAGTTAGAGAAAGTTTTAAAAACAGGATTCTTCTTTGGGATGAGAGAATCAGGCTTGAAGTAAAGGATATTAAAGAGATATTAAAGTAATGTCGCCTTGCTGCTCATCAAGTGGATAAAAAACCAGTCAAAGTCAGGATGGTGTCTTTCATTGATGGTCGCCGCGCTGCCCTGGAACCTCTTCTTTGTACCGGGATTTGCGAGAATGGCTGACAGATCTGACCGCGCGGAACATGGACCCATAACCAATAAACCTACTTCCCCTATCCATTCCGGGTATTGAAAAGGACTTTGGACGATGAAAGAGAACCTGAACCGAGAAAACGACATCAAAAGACAGGAAACTCAAAAACCGAGCGGCAGCTGAACAACATTTTGCGTTGTTTTTGGACAGTAGTAACATTTGAACATGAAAGATAAGGGATTATCAGTATCAAAAAACTCCGCTAATTTGCAGAATAGTAGTAAAGATATAGAGAGAATCATACTGGAGTTATTAAGATGATAGAAGAAACAAGGAGAAATGACTGTGGAATTATGCCATTAAAATTTGCAATTTATGCGCTTCATCCGATATCCTATCAAGTGCCAATTTTTCAGAATATTCAGAAGATAATTGATGATAAAGAGTTAAAGATTGATCTAACAGTTTTGTATGGAGATGATCTATCATTAAAATACGTTTATTATGATCACTTAAGAGAGACCGTTAAATTTTCTACTCCCGATATACTAGTTGGATATAAATCTCTATTTTTAAAAAATTATTCGAGAGATCCTAGGAGAGGCTTTCTTTCAAGGATAAATTTCGGCATTGTGAATACAATTTATAATGAAAACTATGATGTACTTTTAATTCATGGCTATGATAGACTTACATCTTTGTTCGCGCTTTTTGCTGCAAAGTGGTCTAAAACAAAAATAATCTTTCGAGGAGAGGCTGCTTACAATGAGGATTCTTCAACGAGCAAGATCAAAAATATACTGAAAAGAGCGTATGTCTCTGGTTTTTTCAGGATGTGTGACGGATTTTTTTATTCATGTCAGAAAAACCTTAGTTATTATAATATGTTTGGAGCGAAAGGGAAGCAAAAATTCTTTGTCCCATGCGCAGTGGATAACGAATACTTCTTAGAAAAGAAGAGAGAGATAGCAGGACACGAAAAATTAATTAAGAGGGAGTTGGATATACCATTGGTTAATTATGTTATTCTTTTCCTTTCAAGATTGACTGAAAGGAAAAATCCGAGGGATTTGCTAGTTGCAGCTGAGAAAATTAATCATCGAAAACTGTCTATTTTGTGGGTTGGAGATGGCCCGTTAAGAAAGTCTATAGAAGAAGATTCAAAGAGGAAAGGAATTCACAGTATTTTTGTTGGCTTTAGGAAGAGAGAAGAACTTGCAAAATACTACGCAATTTCTAACTTGTTCGTCATTTTATCAAGCAAAGATCCTTCACCCAAGACTTTAAATGAGGCAATGGTTTTTTCGAAGCCAGTGATTGCAACAAAAGCAGTCGGAACGGCGAAAGATTTGATAAAAAATGGTCTGAACGGATTTATTATTGAGAACGGAGACATAATAGAATTAGCGAAAAGGATATCGTATTTTATGGATAATAAAGGAGCAGAAAGGCGGATGGGCAAGGAATCATATAAGATGATAGAAGGTTGGACCTTCAAAAAGGATGCTGAGGAAATGATAAAAGCTGTCAGATGTATAAAAAAGAAGTAAAAAGTAAAATATCGACCAGAGATGCAAAAGAGAGAGCAATTAAATTTTGGGACAATAGATCCTGTGGTGAAGACTTATACCTAAACGGGGAGGATGCCGAGAGTTTTGAACTACACAGGAAAAAAAGATATGCTCTTGAGCCGTATATTCTGGAGTTTGCTAATTTTAAAGGTTATTCGAACAAGCTAGTGCTAGAGGTAGGGGTTGGATTAGGCGCAGATTTAAAGAGTTTTCACGAAGGGAATGCATATGTAGTTGGAGTTGATATAACAAGGCGAGCTCTCCTAAAAACAAAAAGAAGACTCTATAATGAAGGTTCAGAGGAAATACTGGCACGAGCTGATGGAGAAATGCTTCCATTCAACGATAACACCTTCGATTTGGTATACTCGTGGGGGGTAGTTCATCACTCAAGTAACGTAGAAAAAGCATTAGGCGAATTTAGGCGGGTCCTAAAAGTAGGCGGTGAATTAAAAATAATGCTGTATCAAAAGAATAGCATTGTCGGCTATTTATTATGGATTAGATACGGATTGCTAAATTTTAGGCCTTTTTGTGGATTAGATTACATATATCGCAATCACCTGGAAAGTTATGGTACAAAAGCATATACAAAGAAAGACGCTGAGAAATTGCTTAAGGAATATAGGGAAATAAGAATAAAAACTACGTTGACCCATGCAGATATGTTGTTATCTTCAGCTGGACAAAGGCACAGAGGCATTTTCTTATCGATTGGTAGAAGAATAATACCAAGGCGAATTATAAAACGATTTTTTAATAAACATGGGTTATTCATGATGATTCGTGCAAGAAAGTGAAGTGCAATTTATGATAAAAGAAGAAATAATATTTAGGACTAAAAGCGATGGGAATTATTTTTTTGGCTATTATGATAAGTCACCAATCAATCTATCAAATGATAAGCATCTGGCGCTTTACACAGATTTTAATGATCGTTTGCCAGATAAAAACGATCATGCTGTAATTGGATATTTCAGATTCGACAAAAGGAGCAATGACTTTGTGCCCTTAACGCAGACAAAAACATTTAATTGGCAACAAGGTTGTATGCTACAATGGTTAGGTCCTGATTATCAGTCAAAGATAATTTATAATGATTTTCTAAATGGTAAATATCGTTCAGTTGTTTTAGATGTGAGAAGCGGTTTAAAAGAAATATTGCCTATGGCAATTTATACAATACACCCTTCTGGTAAATATGCATTGTGTATAGATAATGAGCGGCATTATTGGTGCAGACGCGGTTACAGCTATGATGGTATTAAAAACTTAAAAAAGAAACAAAATATTGTTGAAGGAGACGGTATATTCCTTATGGATATTGAAAAAGGAAAAATAGAGACGATAATAAAAATTAACGATATAGTTAGTAGCAACTTTGAAAGTTCAATGACCTCAGGACCGAATTACTTAGAGCATATGATGTTTAATAAGAACGGAAGTAGATTCGGATTTTTTCATAGATGGGTAACACCGGATAAAGGTATTTACAGTAGACTATATACAGCAAATATTGATGGAAGCGATCTATTTTTATTAAACGATAGTGGAAGAATGAGCCACTATTGTTGGCAGGGCGAAAATATGATTTTCGGATGGGGAGCTGAAGAAAATGTGATTAATAGATTAAGAAAATATAACTACGTTACTAAGAATGTATTCAAACGACTTAAGCCTGTATATAGAAAGATAATAAAGGGAAATCCTATAGATGGAACTACAAACATTAGCAAGATTTTTACAGGTGATTGCTATTTTTTTTGTGAAGACAAAACTAAAAAAATCAAAAAGATATCAATTAAATTACTGGATAGAAATGGACATCCTTCCTTTAGTAATTATAATGAAAACGTATTGGTTACTGATACATATCCTGATTCAAAAGCTAAAGCAAGACTGATCCTTGTTAATACAAAAAAGAATAATATACTATTTTATGATGAACTGAACTCGATAGGAAAATATGACAACTCAAACATTAGATGTGACCTACATCCAAAATGGTCTATGGATGGGAGATTCGTATCTATTGACACTATGAACGATGGATGTAGAAGTATGTATGTATATGACGTGAGTAAATATCTGTAATCGATTACTATCTTACTAACAGTTGTTTCAAACACACTAAAGTATTTCGGATGCCTGACTCGGATTTAGTTTATAAGTTAAAAATCAATCTAATCTCTGTAACGCGAGGCCAAAAGTATGTCACATAAAATTGAATTAATTCCAATCGTCGAAGAATTGACTACCAGAAGCCACCTCATAAATGGGGGTATCAATTTTCTGTAATGTATAGTTCTTATCATTACTTGCCTAAAACAGCGTCTGAGCTGAGGTGAAAAAAATGCAAACGCCTCCATAATGAATACGGCACAATACAGCCGTCAAAATCCAAAGGATGGTCAGAAGATGGTAAAGACAGCGAGCATATTCAGTCAACTACTTAGTCTTTTCATCAGTCGGAAATCAATTCTCTGGTTTCGAAACACAAGGCAGAGGTAGCTGCCAAAAGGTTTACGAGCTGGACGCATCTCGCTAACCGCGCGGCGGTTTAATAACATTTTGTTCTGTTTTAGACAGTAGTGTCTATTATGATAGGAAAGTTTTCACTAAATTATTTTCTGGAGGTGGAGATATTCATAAATTAAATAACAACAATCGAATTACAAAGATGACGTCGTTTACTGGACACTTTATAGTCTGATTATTAATACGAGCAGAGTGAGAAGAGAATATTAGGGCTAGAATTAGATAAGCGAAGAAAAAAAGAGTACACAGAGATAGTCGTTTGATAATAAGAACAACGGTAATCAATATAGTAATATTGATTATAAATTTCGTTACTTCAATTATTGCCGCAAGATATCTTTTACCTGTCGGGAGAGGTAAACTCGCAGTGGTTCTTTTATATCCACAGCTAATGGCAAATATCTGTTTATTTGGGATTGATAAAGGCGTCTCAATATTAAGTGGGCAAATTGGCATCAGAAGAAAAATATCAGTCGTACTAAAGTTAAGTTTGATATTGACTGTACCAGCGGTCGCTTTATCAATAGTTTTTGCTTATAATCAGATTATAGACACAGATATTAGACATCTTTCTTTACTATACGTAGCATATATACCCAGCTTTTTTATTATGATGTTTTCTATATCGTTATTTTTGGGAGCTGGCAATTATAAAAATTACAACTTGATAAGGATAAGCTACTACATAGCATATTTACTAATCCTGATTTTGTTACTAGTCTTCCAAAAGTACAAAGTTAAAGATTTTGTGATCGCTAATCTTGCTGCTCAAAATATTGCGATGGTTGTTGCCATAATATTACTAAGGGAGGGAAATGAAAAAGTAATAAGCAATAAGTTAAAAGATAATAAAAGTGGAATAGGCAGAATATTTTTTTTATCATTAATATTTGTAGTGCCATGTCTGATGCAAAATTTAGCGATACGATTAGAACAAATAATTGTCGTAAAATATTTGAACAATGCAAATATAGGTATTTTTGTTGTTTACCTTGCATACAGTAAATTGATTGCACCAATTACTAACGCTATAAGCGTAACGGTATTCCAAAAGGGAATCGAAAAGAAAAAATACTTCGTGTTAAGAGTAGTAAGGTCGTCATTAACAATCTATGCAATATTATTGTTTGGGATGAGTCTCTTGGCGGATCCACTGATAGATATTTTCTACGGAGAAGTATATAAAATGCATATGGGAGCGTTATACCTACTAATTACAGCCGCCTTTTTTAATTTTTCTGCACAGGTTTTAAACGAAAATATGAAGGCGGAGAAAAAGATAAAACAAGAACTTGTTGCACTAACTTTATATGTATTATGTATAGTTTTTGTTATCTCTATATCTCTAAAGAGATACGGTCTTTACTCGGTTGCAACGGCTATGTTGATTGGAAATATAATAAGATATTTGACTATTATGGCTCTTTTTATACACAGAAATAAGGTTGGCTTCATTGAGATGGCATTGGTAACAAGAGAGGACCTAAGATATATCGTTCGAAAATGCAAATTGCATTGTGTAAAAGTCAAAAACATCTTTTCCGTCTTTTAGCCTATAGAAAGTGAAATGATTGGTAAATAAAGTGATAGATGAATAAATATATATTTAATATTAAAATAAAAATATTACTTATCCTTGTAATGGCTACAATAGTATCTAGCTGGTTTGTAACAAGAAAGGTCATTATAAGTAAAGTCGATAAACGAATACAATTTGAGGAGTTAATTCTGTCGGGAAAAAGTGAGCCACCTTACAATTATAGACTTTTAAAACCTATCCTTCATAAAAGCATTGAGAAAATTACTTCTCCTTTTATTACTTCCAATAGAGCCAGACATATTGTGGCATCCGTTTTTTTACTGACTACCATACTTTTTTTTATACATCTATTTTTCTACTTTTACCTCAGACTTTTTTTTAGTGAATCTTGGACTTTGATTGGCGTGCTTATTTTGAATATGCTTTTCCCTCTATCTGTCACAGGATTTTATATGATTGGCGATTTTATAACCTTACTTTTATATTTACTCGGAATTAATTTAATTTTCCGTAATAAAGATATATATATATTATTGGTAGTTGGCATAGGCATGATTAATAGATCACAAATAGTTTTCTTAACTGTATTTCAACTATCATATATTATAGCGAATCGAGGAAATAGAAAAAGATATTATTATTTTATTTGCTCAATATTAACTTGCATTATTGTTTTCGTTTCCATTAGATTATTGGTTGGGAGCCAAACGTCGAAATATAACATTTCATATCATGTTGCGCAAAATATGGACCTGTACAATATTGTTTTTAGGACAGTTCCTATCTGGTTTGCGGATATTGGGGTTTTATTGATACTGTCATTAGCTTCTTATAAAAGAAGTAATCAATATTTTAGAATAGCCCTCTGGTCAATTGTTCCATATACAGTTCTCTTTTTCCTTAATGGAAATATGTGGGAATTAGCCAAATATCTACCTGTTTCGTTAATTTTAATTCCGATGAGTTTACAAGTCCTGTCAGATCAGTACGTTAAAATCGATCTTCCACCTGCAAAGTTTAAAAATTCTTAGCCATGGTTAAAAAAAGAGAAGTTAAAAGGGGGCATGTAATTTCTACAGTTTATCTACCAAGTAAAAATTATGTGAATTTTGATATAAAAAGGGGAAAACACCCTTTAAGAGAAATATTCGAGTCGTCACTAGCAGGATCAGGATACGATGTCAAAATACTGCCAAAAGGACAAAATTTAATAGAGAATATCCTTTTTACATTTAAAACATTATTATCTTCGGATTTGATTATTGCATCACAGGGAGTACCAATTATCGTAACTTCAATAGTAAAAGCAATTTTCAGAAAGAAACAAATTTTTGTTCATACTTGGAAAGTGCCAGATGTAAAGGGGAATAATCAAAGTGTCTATGATGTTTTTCTTAGATTTCTTATTAGAAGAAGCGAAATAGTAATAGTCAACAGTAAAAAACAGGAGAAGCAAATCGTTAAAGACTATCCTAAGAAGAAGGTACTGTTTCTTCGGTATACTGTTAATAGCGCTTATTGGAACAAAAAAAATGAGTCAGATAGTGAGTTTAGTAACGATATATCAAAAAGAAATTATATTCTAACGGCAGGCGGTAATGATAGAAAAGAAAAATTGTGTATGAAAGTTGCTGACGAGTTAGGTTATACTTATTTAAGAACGACTAATAATGTTAGGCAGTATGAAAAATTGAAACCCCTCTTTTCTGAGAATAAAAATCACTTATTAATGAAGTGCCTAAACGACCGGGAGATGGTAAAAATATACCATAACGCAAAAGCAGTACTGTTATTAACAGATACAAACACCAACCCTGCTGGTTTAACAACTATGCTAGAGGCAATGAGCTGTGGAGCGCTAGTTATTTGCTATGATGAGCTTGCCAATGACTATCTTATGAACAAAGTAGATGGAATTGTAATAAAAGATGAGCAAGAAAAGTTAATCGTAACTATTGTGGAAAAAATGAATAGCACTGAAGTGTCGCGTATGAAGAGGAATGCAATAATAACTGCAAGAAGGATAGCCAGTGCTGAAGAAGTGGCTAAAGTGCTAAATAGAGAAATAGAAAAAGTTGATCTATATAAGGACGCTAGATAGTTTAGTATGCGTATTGACCACAAAAAAGGTATTATAATTATATTACTAATATATGTATTCTTAGATTTTGTTAGAAGATTTTTAGGTGAAAGTAAATTTGCACTTATTGCTATCGACTTTTCGATATTGCTCGTGTATTTGCTATATATCTCTAAACCTAGAGTCAACCTACGTATTTTCAAAGATGCACAGGCTTTTTTGTCGGTTTTATTTATATTTTGTCTTTTAATAGTTTTCGAAATAGGGAACTCTTATTGGCCTGATTTGGGCACAACGCTACTTGGTCTTAGAACTTATCTTCTATCCATTCCGTTTCTATTCATTGGATATAGATTTGCTACAGAGGGAAATATGTACGAGATGGATAGATTTTCTAAAATTATGTTTAAATTAGCAACTGTGACAATTATATTCGGCTCTATCTCATTTATTATTAGAGGAGGAGGTAGTATTAACGAATCAGAGGGGCAAATTTTTATACCGATGGAGAATAAGTATCATGGATATCGATACGGAAGACAATTATTGACCTCGTCCTTTTTTGCAAGTTCATGGAGATTTGCAAATTTTCTGATATTTACTTATTTAATTTCCTGGGCAAGATACAAAATAAATGGATATAATAGAGTAATATTGATCGCGACGTATCTTGTAGGATTTTATATCGCTGGTAATAGAACCCATCTAACGATGTTTGTAGGATTTACGGTATTGTCCGAGTTATTTGCCCTTTTCAAAAAGCAAAAAGCAGAGAAAAAAAGACAGTCAAGCGACATATTCAGAAAATCTACTATTGTAATTAGTATTTTTCTAGTTTATTTTATTCTAAGTTATATCCGTAGCGAAGCAAGCAGTAGGGTTGAGAATATTGATAGCCGGTCAGAGTATTTGATCAGAGAAAGACTTGATTATTGGGAAAGAATAGAGGATGCGTTTCCGCTCTCAAGAATTGATTTAAATAATCCAGAATTACTCTTTGGTATCGGAATTGGAAAATATGGTCAAGAGACAGCGATGAGTCCGAATATTCAAAGAAAGGAGGAATATTTTCGAAACAAATTTTTCCGAAGTAGTGGAAAACGACTTGTTGCTGATTCAGGTATAATTAAAATCGTTGTCGAATTAGGTCTAATCGGATTAATTATTTTCTTTTTCATTATTATATTTATTATGGGAATAGTCATTAAAAATATACGTAGAAATGTTAATCAACACTATTACAATTATGCTATTTCTTTTTACCCAATTGTATGGGTAGTTAATTTTTTTAAAGGACATCCAACCATAAGCGATTTAGGAGCAACCTTTCTTTTGTACTTAAGTATTGGATTTTTGATCTACAGCTCGAAGAGATAAAGATGAAAATGTTAATTGTTTTAGAGTATTATTTTCCTGGGTATAAAAGTGGAGGGCCCGCAGAAACTATTAAGAACTTCATAAAATATCTTAATGAGGATATTGATATTTATTTAATAGTTGGTGATAGAGATGTTGGTGAAAATGTACCATATAGAGATATTAAAATAGATCAATGGTTACCGTCAAAAGGTTATAAACTAAAGTACATTCCTCGTAATCTAAGATGGTTTTCAGCGATGCTCAAAGAAATTCTACTTAGAAAATACGATATTATATACTTGAATAGCTACTTTAATTTAAGGAGTTCGATATTCCCTTTGGTAATCCAATTGTTAAAAAAGAGAAGTCGAGCGCAAATTATTTTAGCTCCGAGAGGAGAGTTTTCTAAGGGGGCTATAAAAATAAATGGCTTTAAAAAAAGTGCATATAAAAAATTGGCATATATGCTTGGCTGGCAAAAGGAAATTATTTGGCTTGCAAGTTCTGAGGTAGAGAGGGCTGATATAGAAAGAGAGATAAGGGATAAGCCGTTAATAATGATGTTACCAAATATTACGGAAATTGAAGGTTTCAATTCAATTAAAAAGAAAAGAAGAATTAAAAGGAGAGGAGAGTTGAAAATAGTTTATGTGTCCAGGATTGCAAAGAAGAAAAATTTATATTTTGCCTTGGAAATTATGGATAAGTTAAAAAAGAATGGTATAAAATTTAGGATAATAGGACCTACTGAGGAAAGCATATACTGGAACCTGTGCAAAAGGCAGATAGCGAAAATAAACAAAAAGGAGAATAAAGTAGTTTATCGTGGATCACTAAAAAGAGATGAGGTCATTATGGAATTATATATGGCAGACCTTCTTTTTTTACCAACGCTGGGCGAAAATTATTGTCACGTTATATTAGAGTCATTGAGTGTAGGATGTCCAGTTATTATAAGTGATCAAACTCCTTGGAAAGATTTATCCTGCTATAACGCTGGTTATGAGATACCATTGAAGAATGAGGAACAGTTTGAGCAAACGATACTTAGTTTCTACGAAATGAGCAATAGTGAGTACCAAAAATGGAGGGAAGGCGCATCAAATTATTATGAAAATGTGGTGAATTACGGAAAAGCCATAGATATTAACCGATCAACAATTAGAAAAATTGCGGAAACTGCAAATAGAAATAATTAAGATTATGTGTGGGATTTCTGGCACTGTAAATTGGGGAGATAAAAGCGATTGGGAAAAAATGTGTGAAATACAAGAGCATCGGGGGCCAGACTATACTGGGCTATGGCACTTGAATTCTCATAAGGGTGCAGATGTATTTCTAGGTTCGAATAGATTATCAATATTAGATTTATCCACGAATGGAAATATGCCAATGTCTTCATCTGATGGAAGATTTACTATAGTTTACAACGGAGAAATTTATAATTATAAATTACTTAGAAGTAGAATGGTTAATCAAGGATACAACTTTAAATCATCGGGTGATACGGAAGTTTTGCTAAGTATGTATGAAGTCTATGGTGATGAGTTTGTATCTCAACTAAATGGAATGTTCGCTTTAGCCATTTGGGATTCATTGAAAAGAAATCTTTTTATAGCTCGGGATCATTTTGGAATTAAGCCACTATATTATTCTCATCTTTCTCATAAATTCGCATTTGCTTCCGAGATGAAAGCATTATTAAAATTGCCTGGCATGAAAAATGAAATCGACTGGGCTAGTATGAATCAATTTTTAACACTTTTGTGGATTCCTGAACCTAGAACTCTAATAAAGGATATCAAAAAGCTCCCCCCTGGTCACTACGCTAATTTTTCTGGTGAAAAACTCGATATAAAAATGTATTGGGATTTAGACTTTCCTGAATATGGACATTCCTTTTCGAAAGGCGAGGTGGAAATTGCATCTGAACTTACACACAAGTTTAAGAAGGTCGTCAAATCTCAACTTGTCAGTGACGTTCCTTTAGGTAGTTTTTTAAGTTCTGGATTGGACTCGAGCAGTATAGTAGCTGCTACAAGTGATGTATCAAAAAAACCTATTAATACCTATACTATTGGCTTTCATAAGAAATACACGCGTGGGGAGATAACCTTAGACGAAATATCGATTGCTAATAATACAGCGGATTACTTTAATTGCAACCATAATGTTATTATCGTTCAACCCAATGTAGTCGAGCTGCTTCCGAAACTAATTTGGAATATGGACGATCCTGTTGCTGATCCCGCTATCATAACGGCATATCTTGTAGCAAAGGAAGCTAGCAGATCAGTAAAGGTGCTTCTATCTGGGGTTGGTGGTGATGAAATATTTGGCGGTTATCGAAAGTATCAAGCTCATGAGATTGCGAAATACTACAAACTAATTTCTAAAAATGTTCGCTCTAGATTTTTAGAGCCAGTGATCGCTTCTCTGCCTACCATGAGAAATTCCTTTTTAAAAGGCTACATCAGATTAGCCAAAAAAATGGCTAGGAGTGGATCTCTGGCCCCCCAAGAACGGTTTTTGACTGACAGTACTTATATCAATAAGGGATTAAAGAGAGAAATCTGCACTGAGGATGTGATGAACTGTTTGGAGAAATACGATCCTTGGGAAATTCATTATGAGCACTTTTCAAAAGTCAAGCACGCTGATTTTATCAATCAAATGCTTTATGTTGATTGCAAAACTTTCATGCCAAGCCTTAACTTAAATTATAACGATAAAATGTGTATGGCTGCCTCTGTTGAAGCGCGTGTTCCCTTTTTAGATTGGGAATTTGCTGAATGGGTTGCATGGAATATACCTCCAAATCTCAAAATTCGTGGTAAGACAACAAAATATATACTTCGTGAAGCCATGAAAAATCAATTGCCCAAAGAGGTATTAAGCCAACCAAAAGCTGGATTTTTTGCTCCTATTGACTATTGGTTAAGTAAAGACCTGAGGCCACTTGTCGATGATATGTTGAGTGAGCACTCGCTAAAAAAACGAAATATATTTAATTCAAAATCGGTTAGAAGGTTAATCAGCGAGCATCAAAAGGGTTATGAAGATTGGTCTATGCAGATATGGCAGATTTTAACTCTTGAAATGTGGATGGATACTTTTCTTTAATTAAAAGAAGCAGAAAATGGTACTAAAGAAGCTAAATCAGAATATTAGAAATGGAGATTTATATATCGATAAATATATTAGACCCATAACTAAAAAACAGAATATTCTTCTGCTAAGCTACACCTCCCTCATCTCCGCTGGCACAGAAAAAATGATTATGGATCTGGCCAAGAAATCCCTGGTTGGCAAGGCCCGCGAGCGGCCGGATCAGGTTCAACGCGTGCTTGAGAAAATTCGCAACGAAGGGATGTTAGAGACTCTTGCTCAGGTGACAAATAAACTCGATGAGCCTATGACAATGGGGTATTCGTCTGCCGGGGTTGTTGTCGAATGCGGCGCTGGCGTCGAAGGATTTAAGCCTGGGGATAGGGTTGCTAGTAATGGTCCGCATGCAGAAGTGGTCAGTGTGTCTAAGCATTTGTGTGCGCATATTCCAGAGGGTGTTTCTTTTGATCAGGCCGCGTTTACGGTAGTCGGTGCGATTGCGCTTCAAGGGGTTCGGTTAGGTCGTTCGTCTATTGGGGATAGCGTGCTTGTTATCGGGCTCGGGCTTATTGGACAGATAACCTGCTCGCTGCTCAAAGCCCAGGGATGCCGGGTTATTGGCACAGATCTGGATGAGTCCAAAACTGTGCTTGCAAAGAAGATGGGCGCGGATGTCGCTCTTCCCGATATGAAGTCTTCAGATGTGGACGGCTTGACTTTGGGACGTGGGGTCGATGCGGTTATCGTCACTGCGTCTACCGAATCAGACGGTCCTGTGACTCTGGCCGCAGATGCGGTTCGGGCAAAGGGACGGGTGGTGATGGTCGGCGCGGTGGGGATGCATGTGCCGCGTCGTCCGTTTTATTTTAAAGAGGCAGAGCTGGTGGTTTCCTGTTCCTATGGCCCCGGACGGTACGACCCGCTGTACGAGGAAAAAGGTATTGACTATCCCTATGGGTATGTCCGCTGGACCGAACAGCGCAATATGCAGGCGATTCTGGACCTTATGGCAGAGGGAAAACTCGATGTTTCACCGCTGATTTCTCACCGGTTTCCAATCGAGAAAGCCCTGGATGCTTATGCGCTTATTGAAACCCATAACGAACCCTACTTGGGTATTTTGCTGGAATATTCCGGAAGCTTAAAAGAGGAAGAAAAGCGCATAGCACTGTCGAGTAGTAAGAAACACACCGGCGAGATCGGCATTGGGTTTATCGGCGCAGGAAGTTTCGCCCGGGCTGTGTTGCTTCCGGCCATTGAACTGGAATCTCATCTTCGGCCTCGTATTATCTGCTCGGCCGGGGGACTCAATGCAAAAAGCGCTGGTGAAAGATTTGGTTTTGATGAAGCCACGTCTGATGACAGCGATGTTTTAACAGATAGCGCGGTCGATGCGGTGTTTATCGCTACGCGGCACGATCTACATGCACAGCAAGTAATGCGGTCGCTTCGCGCTAGCAAGCATGTGTTTGTCGAGAAGCCACTTGCACTGACCACTGAAGAGATTCTTGAGATCGAGAAAGCGCTCGTTGGCCTCAGTGAGCCTAAAATCCTAATGGTGGGATTCAACCGGCGATTTTCCCGGGCTGCGCTCTCAGTGCGTTCTTTTTTTGCCGGCGTGCTTCAGCCCATTACTATCTCCATTAGGTTCAATGCTGGTGGGATTCCTTGGGATCATTGGACCCAGGATATGGAGATCGGCGGTGGCCGCATCATAGGAGAGGCTTGTCATGCCATTGATCTGGCCACGTTTTTAGCGGGCTCTGTGCCGATACGGGTGTTTGCTGAATCTATTGGCGGATCATATGCCCCTCAGGTGACAGATGATCAATGCTTTATCACCCTTCGGCATGCAAACGGGTCTATTTCCAATATCGCTTATTTGTCAGGAGGGGATAAGTCCTATCCCAAGGAGCGCGTCGAGGTCATTGGCGCCGGACAGATAGCGGTTATCGATGATTTTAAAAAAATAACACAGGTTGCAAACGGCCGGACAAAAGAAAAGATTCTGTCAAAGCAAGACAAAGGACATGCAGCAGAAATCGAGCGGTTTGCAAAAGCAATTAAGGATGGAGAAGCCGCGCCGATCCCTTGGGACGAGCTGCGAGCCGTGTCACTCGCATCGATTCTGGCAGTCCAGAGTCTGCGCCAAGGTATGCCGATGGATGTGGAAGTGCCTTGATGAATCATATGAAGATTGTAGACCTAGTGGCTGGCGCGCGACCCAATTTTATGAAGCTCGCCCCGGTTGTGCGTGCGCTGGATAAGGAGCGTTTGTTTAACTATCGTATCGTTCATACTGGCCAGCACTATGACGCGTGTATGAACGATATTTTTTTCGAGCAGTTAGGTATTCCCAAGCCAGAAATACATTTCGATGCGGGTTCCGGCACTCACGGCTTACAAACCGCCCGAATTCTCGAGCGGTACGAGCGGCATCTCATCGATACGCGGCCGGCTGCAACCGTAGTCTTCGGCGATGTGAATTCCACGGTGGCGTGTGCACTCGCTGCGGTAAAGCTTTGCATTCCTGTGGTGCACGTGGAGGCAGGACTGAGAAGCTTGGATCGCTCGATGCCTGAAGAGATCAATCGCGTTCTCACCGACGCAATTGCCGATTTGCTGCTTGTAAACGAGCAAAGTGGATTGGATTTTCTAGCTAGAGAAGGCATCCCGCCTGAGAAAGTTAAATTAGTTGGCAATGTAATGATCGATACGTTGATGGCGGAATTACCCGCGGCAGAGCCGCTGAACGTCTACGAGCGCTTCGGCTGTCAAAAAGGCGCGTACGCCCTGCTGACCCTGCATCGGCCTTCCAACGTTGATGATGCAGCGATGCTAAAAAATCTGTTGACCCTGTTTGCTAGCATGAGCCAAGAGATGGATCTTGTTTTTCCGATGCATCCGCGCACAAAGAAAGCAATTCAGTCCCATGGGCTGGGCCAGTTGCTTGAACAGGCACCGGGTATTCGCGTTTGCGATCCCCTTTCTTATCGAGAAAACCTGAGCCTTATGGCCAATGCAAAGGTCGTGCTGACCGATTCAGGGGGTATGCAGGAAGAGACCGCGGTGCTTCGAGTGCCCTGTATCACCTTGCGCTTTAACACGGAGCGGCCCATTACCTGCGAGCTTGGCACCAGCCGCTTAGTTGGGAACGACTTGGGGCAGATTCGCCAGGCGTTTGAAGATGTGCTGAACAATGCCTGGCCCAAGGGGCAGGATATTCCACTCTGGGATGGGAATGCTGCAGAGCGCATCGTTAAACACATTGCTGCCCTTGTGGCTGAATAGTCAGCATTTTGTCGAACCATGCGTGATCAAATAAGCGATATGCGTGTCCAGTTGAGGCAGGTTTCGAGCGCGCCCGGAGCGCGCGGCCGAGGTATTACAAGAGGTAAGCCGAGGCTGCGCGTGAGGACGTAAGCTGGAAGATGCCTTAAGTGGACACGCATTGGGGTCGAACCTTGAGGACGGTGCGCTATTTAAGGCCCGTCCAGTTGATCGACCGCGTTGTTAGAAATGTCAGACCTTTTAATAGCATTCCGCAACCATACGGCCAATATCGGCTCGTATCCCGCCCTTCACAAAAGCCTGCCAGGCGTGCCAATAAAAGCGTTGGCGACCGCCGGTTTTCTTTTCTGAATCACACTAAATCTTTTGTCGGTCAAGACCGCTGGCATCCAAGAGACGTCAGCTTGTTGTGGATCTATAACCTCAATTACTTCCAATATGTTTGGGAAATGCCGAATGCAGAAGCGCGTTCTCTAATGCTGGATTGGATCGATGTCCATCAGGATCCCAAAGCCCCGGCTTGGCATCCCTATGTATTGTCCCTTCGCATTCGCGAGTGGGTGGAGTGGCTCGTCGCAGCCACAGAACTCGATGATGAAGATCGGCATCAAATCGTCACAAGCTTGGTCTCACAAGTCGAGGCCCTGCGACAACAAATTGAGTTCCACCTGTTGGGAAACCACGTTTTAGAAAACGCCATTACCCTTTGTTGGGCAGGCTTGAGCCTAATGGGCCCTTTGTCACAGGAATGGATAGACACCGGCTTCAAAATATTGAGAAATGAGCTCGGCCGCCAGGTCCTCAGTGACGGCACGCACGATGAGCGCAGCCCCATGTACCAGGCCCTGATAGCCGAGGCGCTGCTCAGGTTGTCGCGGGTTGCCAATAGCGCGACGTCACCGATGGCCTCGCAAGTGGCTGCAATGTCGATGGATGCTGGTGAAAAACTCTTCGCTTCCCTTGAATATTTTGTTCATCCAGATGGCGACTATGCCCTCGTCAACGATTGCGCTTTGGGGATCGCGCCAACATATTCAGATCTGGCATCCCGGTTCGACCTGCAGGGAGCCAGTGACCAAAAGCTCGGTGTATGGGCATTGCCCGACGCAGGATATTTTGGGTTTCGAAGTTCGACCGGAGACTATCTGATTTTCGATGCTGGCCCATTGGGGCCGGATCATCAGCCCGGACACGGTCATGCAGACTGTCTTTCCTTTGAAATGAGCTTTAATGGGCGACGGATTTTTACAGACAGCGGTGTCAATACCTATGAACAAGGCCCTGATAGGGACTATCACCGAGGTACTTCCGCTCACAATACCATTGTATTTAATAACCGGGATCAAGCAGAGCTCTGGGAAGCATTCCGGTGCGGACGGCGACCTCAAATACGTAACGCTCAATATGATTCAAAAGGTAACTGTTTTATTGGGGAATATCGCGGCCCACATAAGGAGACCCATCGACGAAAAATCGAATTGCCAGGGGAGAGGTTTGAAGTTTCGGACTTTGTATCCCGCAAAGGCGCAAGCCGGATTCAATGGTGTGTGCACTTGGCACCAGGGCTGGATTTGGTTCCCATGTTCAATGGCTGGAAAGTGTGCGACAAAGGCGATGTGCTGGCGATTATTCTTCAGTACGGCTTTGATAGCAGCCCGGGGGATTCAAAATATTTCCCAGAGTTCGGCGTTGAGCAGGTCCGCAAGTGCTTGCGCGCAGATATGCAGATTCGAGATATGAAGTCGCTCCAATGGGGGATTCAGAAGGGGTCGAAATTGTAAACATGCGCTTGCTCGTCTTGAGTTTTTACTACGAGCCAGACCTCTCGGCAGGCTCGTTTAGAACAACACAGCTCGTGCAGGCACTAAAGGGTGCAGCGAACCATGACATTGAAATTGATGTCATTACGACCATGCCCAATAGGTACCATTCGTTTAAGCAGGCGGCGCGTCCCTTTGAGATTTCGGATAATGTGACCACTAGAAGAATTCAACTGTCCCATCACCAAAGCGGGATGCGAGATCAATCCTTGGCCTTTTCGCGCTATCTCATCGGTGTGTTGCGCCATACGCGCGGGAAATACTACGACCTGATATATGCCACCTCTTCGAGGCTGCTAACCGCTGCTCTTGGCGCATTGGTATCTAAGATGATCAAAGCACCGCTGTATCTCGACATCAGGGATATATTTACTGACACGATTACTGATCTCGTTCATAACCCGTTGATGCGGATACTAAAACCCTCACTGCTCTCCCTCGAACAGTTTACTATTACTTCTGCAAGGCATGTCAATTTGGTCTCTGAAGGGTTCAAGCCGTACTTTGAAGCCATTGTGCCCCATCAATCTTTTTCGTTTTACACCAACGGTATTGATGAAGATTTTATTAAAAACGATTTCAACATTAAAAACAGCAGTGAGAAAAAAACACTGCTTTACGCAGGGAATATCGGCAAGGGGCAGGGACTCGACCGGATCATTCCCGATCTGGCCAATGAGATAGGAAAACAGTGGCATATCAAAGTGATTGGCGATGGCGGCGCAAGAAAGCTCCTCGAAACTAGCTTGCAGGAAAAACGAGCAGAAAACGTCACGTTGTTAGAGCCCATGCCGCGTTCTGCACTGGTGCATCAGTACGCCCAAAGCGATTGCTTATTTTTGCATCTAAATCGTCACCGCGCTTTTGAAAAAGTATTACCATCGAAGATTTTTGAGTACGCAGCAACTGGAAAACCAATACTCGCCGGCGTATCTGGGTACGCCAAACAGTTTATTGAGCAACATGTAGTGAACGCAGCTGTGTTTCCACCGTGCAATGTCAATGACGGAGTCAAAAAGCTCAGCACCCTCAAAATAGGGCACACTGAGCGAAATGGGTTTATTGATCAGTATCGCAGGTCAACCCTATCCAATCGCATGGCCAAGGATATCCTCTCATTGGCAAAGGAGAAGATTTGAGGAGGTAAGAAAATGGTCGCACATGAAAAAGAAGAAGCCGATCTGCTGGTCTCTTACGAAAACGACGAGTGGATTTCAGTACGAGATAAAGATAAGGAGATCGAACGCCTTAACGCGATGGCTAAAAAGGCGGGCCGCAAGGATGTGCGGATCAATATTCGCCTCTCCGAAAGAGATTTACGACGCATCAAGGAAGTGGCTTTGCGGGAGGGAATCCCCTATCAAACGCTGATTTCCAGTGTCCTCCATAAGTGCGGTAGCGGATTGCTGACCGAGGAGATGCGGTCTCGGTAGCGCTTTTTTTGGTTTTGTGCAGGTTCGCGCTTTATAGTCCAGGTGTAACATTAAGGTTTACACTTGTCTCATTTTGCATTACACTTAACACATGATAAGGAGCTTTCGCCATAAAGGGCTCAAGGAATTGTTTCTTAAAGGACGGAGCTCCAAGGTAGCTGCTTCGCATCAGGCGCGTTGCCTTCGACGTCTCGATGCGCTAAACGAAGCCAAATCTATGGAGGATTTGAACCTGCCCGGTTTCAATTTTCATCCACTTAGAGGGAAGCCAGTGAGATATAGCCTCCACATAAACGGGCCGTGGTGCGTGACCTTTGAGTGGATTAAAGGGGATGCGTGGCGCGTCGATCTGGAGCAGTATCATTGAGGGAAGATTGCAAGAGGGAAAAAATGAACGAGGAGTATCTTGTAAACACAGAAAGGTCCAGGCCCCCTATCCATCCGGGCGAGATCCTGCGAGAAGATGTGCTGCCGTCTTTGAGGATTTCGGTGAGCGAGGCTGCGCGACGACTCGGTATTTCGCGTCAATCGCTTCACCGTATTATTACCGGTGCTCAACCAGTGACGCCTGAGATGGCTGTGCGACTCGGTAAGTTCTGCGGAAATGGGCCGAGACTTTGGCTGTCTATGCAGCAGGCGCGGGATTTGTGGTTCGCCGAAAGAGAGATGAAGGATACAGTGGCATCTATCGAGACCCAATTACCCGCCTGAATGAAAATCCTCCTCACCGGTATCGACGGATTCCTCGGGCGCGCCATTGCAGAGACGCTCAAGGCAGATGGGCATCATGTCGTTGGTGTGTCCAACGGCAGGGCAGTGCCTGGGTTTGAATTTCATAAGGTCGATATCACCGATCCGCAGGCCACGTCTGATGTGTTTGAAAAAAATAGGCCAGAGCTCTGTATCCATCTGGCTGCTTTGGCGCATGCAGATGTGGGACCGGATGCGGAATGGCGGGTGCGCCGGGTGAATGTGGATGGGGCGTTGAGTGTGGCAGATGCAGCCGAACAGCATGGGTGCGCGGATTTTGTCTATTTCAGCAGCGCAAAGGTGTTGGCCGAGACGACGTCTGAGGATGGTATCGATGAAGTTGTATCGCCCCAGCCAATGGGGGTTTACGCGCGATTAAAACGGGAAGTAGAGCTGGATCTTCTGGATCGAAACGCGGCCGGACGCTTGAATGTCGCGATTATTCGACCCGTGGCAGTGATTGGCCCGGGCGATGCCAAAGGCAACTATGCCAAGCTCATTCGCGCGATAGGTCGGGGCGTGTTTCCCATGCTCGATGGGGGTAGGGCGCGCCGAAGTATTGTGTTTTTGGATCGGGTGGCTCTGCGGGTCGCAGTGATGGTGCAACAGGGCATCAACAAAGGTCGGATATACGCGTTCTCAGATGGGGATTTTGAACTTCGCGCTATCGTGGATGCCATTCGTTCGGCAACGGGATTTGCCTGGTGCCCTGAGATTCCGACCAGGACATTGAGCGTCGCTGCGCCGCATGTCGACAAGATACTCGCTCGATTCGGCCGGTCCAATGCGCCTGTTCAAAACACACTTAAGCGACTCACCGATTCCTTTGTCATTAAGACCCACCGCTTTGATGCAGACTATGGCCCGTTGCCTGCCTTGAACTTGAACGCGGCCATGAGACAGGTCTGCTCCTAAACAACCCTTAGATTTATCACCTCTCTTGCTCAATCAGACGTCCGGTAGCTCGCCGGATGGTATCCAGACCACCTTCCCGTCCTTCCAAAACACCATCGGCAGACCAAAAGCGCGGTGTTCCCGCACGGCTTGTATATAGCCTTTACGCACCGCTGCAATGATTTCGTCTGCGTCGGGAATTCTCACCTGAATTGGTTGATCTTCGCTTTCCTTATTGACGCTCGAACGTGCTTGTTTCTTGATTTTATTAGCCATAGACTTGTTTCCTTATTGCACAGTAAGCGGTAACATAACGGCGTTATTGACAAATTGTGAATTGATGAAGGTCGGAGCGGAGGGGATTGTCGGCGAAGTGAGTTTTCCACTGGCCTGGAGTGAGCTGTTCAA
>JAAUYD010051837.1_pt1 | contig 36634 bp, 35 predicted proteins | sample 7278101 | NCBI WGS metagenome assembly JAAUYD01 (sample SAMN14350128, study PRJNA611818) | marine sediment metagenome | isolation source: surface marine sediment (0.6m) | place: French Polynesia: Moorea | collected 2018-08
AAAGAAGAAGTTTTCAATAATTCTAATCATCAACTTACTGAGGAATTATTGGAAATTATCGATGAGTCTGTCGATGAAAATCTTTTAATTACTTCAGAAGAAAAAGAAGATGATGAGTTAGACAACTCTAATCATCAACTAACCGAGGAATTATTAGAAATGGTTGATGATTCGGTCGATAAAACTTCCACGGTAATTGCAGAACAAAAAGAATATAATGAAGCAAAAAGTGCTAATAATGACTCCTTTTGGGTTAGCAAATTATCAAAAAATATTAATAAAAATTCCTTAACAACTACTTCTCCTGTTGAAAAGATTTTACAATCAATTTGCACAGGAAATGAGGAAACATCTATTAAGAAAGAGCCAGTCATTTTATCTGAAAAAACTAAACAAGTTTCTCAGCCTAAAATTCAATCAACACAGGCACTTCCGAGTATCAGAGTCTCCGTTAAACAACTCGATCGCCTCAGTCATACCATTGGGGAATTACTAATCAGCGAAAACCAACAACACTTACAATCAGACCAAATTCATCGTCTTACTCAAAAGACCTTAAAACAGTTTTTCTTCTCTCAGCAACAGCTTAATAAAGTCCGTGACTGGTCAGATAAAAATCTACTCCTTCCTAACAGTAAACGAAGTCAGAAGAAAAAGAGAAAAAATGACAGAGAACGGTTTATCCTTTCCAATTCTTTAACTGATATGGACTCAGAATTTGATGTTTTGGAAATGGATATTTATAGTGATCTTCATCTCCTACTTCAACACTTAACAGAGCAAATGATGCAGCTAGGAGAACAAATTGAAAGTTTAGAAGGATTAGCCCAAAATTTCCGCTTTAGTCGGGGAAAGCGTCAGCAATTACTATCTCAAGCCCAAGATGATCTCCTGGAAGCTCGAATGGTACCCTTAGCAACGGTATTCAATCGATTTCCTCGACTGATGCAACAAATGGTGGCTTCTCACCAAAAACCAGCCCAACTTAATCTGATTGGCGCAGAGGTACTCATTGATAAGGTATTTGTAGAGAAACTTTATGAACCCCTACTCCACCTCATTCGTAATGCTTACGATCATGGAATAGAATCAGTGGAAACCCGTCGTCAACAAGGTAAACCCGAAACGGGACAAATTACTGTTGAAGCTTATCATCAAGGGAATCGTATTACCATCGAAATTAGGGATGATGGACAAGGATTAAACTGGGAACGGATTCGCCAATCAGCCATTGAAAAACAGTTATTAACCCCAGAACAAGCAGCTAATCTTTTAGAGGAGCAATTAGCAGACTTATTATTTGAACCAGGGTTTTCCACCACAGAAAAAATTAGCCAGTTATCTGGCCGAGGAATTGGTTTAGATGTGGTTCGTTCTCAGTTTGAAGCTTGGCAAGGCTCAGTTTCCATTAAATCAAATCGGGGAGAGGGGACGACCTTTATCTTACAATTACCACTAAGTTTTACGACTGCTCGTCTGTTAGTTTGTGAGTCAGATGGTATAACTTATGCTTTACTGGCCGAAGTTATCGAACAAGTTGTATTACCCTCTCCGGAACAGATTCAACATCAACAGCAAATGTTCTACTGTTGGACCCAAGATTCAAAGCAAGAACTGATTCCTATCTATCCTTTAGCTGATTTGGTTAATTACCAGTATCCTACTTTATACAAGAGCAATAATTCAGAAAGTCTTTTTCCTCTCCAGTCCAAAAACTCAGTTAAGCCTCTACTGATGTTAAAACATAACCAGCAACATCTGTGTTTACAGGTGGATCAGATTTTAGTTGAACAAGAACTGGTTATTAAATCTCTGGGTGATACCCTAACCTTACCGACATATATTCAGGGTTACAGTGTTTTAGGTAATGGAAATCTGACTCTGGTAATTGAACCGAAAGCTTTAGTGTCTCAACCTCGAAAAACCAATCTAAGAGCCAGTCCTTTCTTAAAACCCAAACAACCGAATGAGCGATCGCCTATGACAACGATTCTGCAACAGAAGAATTTAAGTGTCAACCCAGAACAAACAAGTCCATCAGGAAACTCTGTTCAGGTATTAGTGGTGGATGATTCTGTGGTTCAAAGACGAACTTTACTACAAACACTACAAAAAGCGGGTTATCAGGTGTTGCAAGCAGGGAATGGTCAAGAAGCACTGGCCCAATTAAATCAGCATCCAGAGATAAAATTGATCATTTGTGACATCGAAATGCCTTATATGAATGGTTTTGAGTTTTTGAGTCACTGGAAACAAGATGCAAACTTTTCTCAGATTCCTGTAATTATGGTGACAACTCGCAGTGGGAAAAAACATCGTCAGTTAGCTTTGGCCTTAGGGGCGAAAGGTTACTTTACTAAACCTTGTTCTAACTCAGAACTATTAGAAACCATCAGAGAATTGATTACCCAAGACCAACTAAGTACCTGGACAAAAATAAACGTTACTCGTTTAAGTTAAGCAGAGGAAGCAGAGGGTGCAGAGGAAGCAGAGGAGGAGAGGCTATGGAGTAATTTACATTTCTTAAGACAGTTCACTTTAATTTTGTCCAACCACTTAACGGAAGTTTTTAATTGACTGTCTCAAAATTTCGGTTAAGTGAGTGTGGGGAGAATTTTTCTTTTAATGATTTTGAAATTTATTATTTTTTCTAAATTCTAAATTCTAAATTCTAAATTTTTCCCGCAACAACATCTATTTTTCTCTAGGTACTTAATGACTATGTTCAACACTACCCTTCAACTTCAAAAATTATCTCATACCACTACTAACCCTAATACTTTACGGGTTCTCGTTTTTAGGGTTTCAGCCACTTCTTTATCAAATGAGGAAGACTATCTTTTTGCTCTTCCCGTTGAGGGTGTACTTAAGGTGGTCTCTTGTCCTCCTATTAATTGGGCGATGGATACCGGTCTTGGTATGAGTGATCTGGGTTCAGAAAATGTGACAACTTTGGATCTACGTCGGGAGTTTTTATTGGGAAATTCCAAGACACTTGAGGATGCAAGGGTTTCAACCGTTTCTAATTGCTATCCTTTTCTTATTTTACTCAAAACTCGGACTGAAGAACGATTTGGTATTCCTGTTACTGGACTCCCTCTTCTGAGTGATATTCCCTTATCAACTATTCGTCCAGTTTCCTTATCCTATCGTCAGGTTGCTAAAATTAATTTTGCCAGCCATATGGCTATCCTACCCCAAGCGGAAGAGAAAAAGCCTATCAAGATATTTCTTCTTGGTATGAGCAATATCAATGAATAATTAATAATTAATTGCCTAAAAACCTCTGTTTCAAAAGAGAGTTCAGTCTTCATTGTTGAATAATCATTTTTCTCGACTGTATGATAGAATATTGAATCAAGGTTTTAGCTTTTAATCTCCCCAGGAAATAAAATGTATAATTACAGTTATTCAGGCAAAAATCGTGATATTTCTGGGAATAAGTCTGTTGATTATGATTACCATCCAATAGAAAGTAAAGGAAGATTAGAAGTTTCTGTTAAAAGCTTAATAGATGAGATTAATTTCCATAATTTTGATTTAATTGTATCTTTCTTACAAGAAGTCAGTAAAGATAAGTCTATACAGGTAGATTACATAGATCAATCTACTGCTAACTTGATTTTTAATGGGTCTTCTCAAGGACTGAAAAAACTAGAAGATTTATTTACATCTGGAGACTTACAGGAATTACTCAAGAAGATAAAATTTGAAGATTTTTCTGAATTTACTCTTAAAAGTGTCCGCTTTATTGAAGATGTAGAAGTACTAGAGAAATGTCAGTTAATTCAAAAACTTAGAACGCAAGGAATCGATAAAAGTAAATTAATTAAGGACTATTTAAGTGGAGTTAATCTAAGTGGGGCTAATTTAAAAGGTGTTAATTTAAGTTGGGCTAATCTTAGTAAAATTGATTTACAAGGAGCCAATCTTACAGGAACCAATTTAAGTGGTGTTAACTTAAATAAATCTAACCTAAGTGACAGTTATCTCATTAAGATTTCTTTGGTTGGGGCTGATCTCATCGAAGCGAATTTAATGGGAGCTGACTTAACCCAGTCTGTTCTCATGGGGACTAATTTAAGCCATGCTAATCTGAGTGGTGTTAATCTTAGTGAAGCTAACTTAAGTGATTGTAATCTCAGTTATACTAATTTGAGTTGGGCTAATCTGAATTGCGCCAATTTGAGTAACTGTAATTTGCATAAGGCTATTCTCAAAAGAAGTCATCTACATAAGGCTAATCTCACTGAAGTTAATTTTAATGATGCTGATGTTATTAAGGCAAAATTTGCTGATAATCAAGGTATTAGTGATGAGCAAAAAAATAATTTGATTCAACGTGGAGCATTTTTTTATTAAGATGCCGAACTTACACTATAATATTCCTGAAGATCCTGAACCACATTTTCAGGAACCATGTGAGAAATAGAGCCACCAAACTGAGCTATTTCCTTGACCGTACTACTACTTAAAAAACTATACTCTTTATTGGTAGCGAGGAAAATGGTTTGCACTTCTTCAGCAAGGGTTTTATTGGTGTGAGCCATTTGTAATTCCTTTTCAAAATCAGACAACACCCGTAAACCTCGTAACACTACCTGAGCATTGCGTAATTTGGCGTAATCTACGGTTAAACCCTTATAACTATCCACCTCAACCTGGGGTAAATGTTGGGTACATTCAGTAATTTGCTCAACCCTTTTGTCCACAGCAAACAGAGGCCGTTTATTGGGGTTATACATCACTGTAACGATCACTTTTTCAAACAACAAAACCCCTCGCTCAATGATATCAAGATGACCAAGGGTAATGGGATCAAAACTTCCTGGATAAATAGCTATCATTTTCGACAATCAATTGAGGGAAGAGTTGGGCTAAGATGGGGGCGGAGAGACTTGAACTCTCACGACCTTGCGGTCAACGGATTTTCATTCTCTTGCAGCTTTCGCTACTGCACCATTTGAGCTTTGAGAATTGGACTCTCCCTTTACCCTCAGCTAAACCTGTTAGGGTAGCTCCCGTCGAGTCTCTGCACCTTCTAAACTCTCTTAAGTTTAGCTTGGCTCAGGATTGCCTTATCTATTACACTAGACTTAGGTTTCCCTGAATTTGAGAGCTTACACTTGCAAGATTTCTCTAGCAAGGCTCAATTTTACTTAAGTCCGTAGCGTCTACCATTCCGCCACGCCCCCGTCAGGTCAGAAACTAAATTAGCTTTTTTCACTGACAATTATCTATCATAGCATAAGATTGTCTTTTGGTTAACAAGTTTTTGGATTTTCTTTTGCTACGTTTAATTACAATAGATGTCGAAATTTACATCCTAGACTAAAATGCAGGATAATACGCCTTAAAATAGAGTCGAGGCAGTTAAGAAGCCAGAAGAGGTTTAATATGCTAGTTATTTTAACCCATGATAATATTTTATCTGTGAATCAAGTTTGTCCCGGTTGTTTACTGGCTGATCAACAAGGTACACCACGGTGGCACCACGGCAAACTGGGTTGTGGTCATTCTCTCGATAGAGTGGATACGCGACAAGCAAAAGTCTATGAGTGTGAAATGGGGTTCCAAGTGACTGAAGTTGATGGCCAACCCGCCTAAATACCAATAATATACTTACGCCATTCTTGATTACGATTGCCTCTAGTATGTTTTACTAATTCAAACTGTAAACTGCTATAGGGGCGGCGTGGTGAGTATTGAAGGTTCATCTGCGCTTCTTTGGGGGTACGGTTGCCTTTTTTGACGTTACAACGAACACAAGCAGTCACTAGGTTTTCCCAGGTATCTCCTCCACCTCGCGATCGCGGAATTACATGATCCAGAGTGAGTTGCTCTCCTTTGTAACGACAATATTGACAAGTATGGCGATCTCGTTCTAGGATATTACGGCGCGTTAGGGGAATTTCTTTATAAGGAACACGCACATAATGGCGTAATCTAATGACTGAAGGAAGGGGAAAGTCAGAATAAATCAATCGCTCGTTGTTCTCCAGTTGTTCGGCTTTGCCTTTGATCAACAGAACCACAGCCCTTCGCCAACTGGTTATATTGAGCGGTTCGTAGGACGCATTTAACACCAGAACCTTACCCATAGTTTATTTTCAGGAATTTCTCTGAGTTTAACCCAGATGTTAGCATAGTTAGTTGATTTTGTCTGCTCTCAAGGTGGCAAATTTTTTCTGGTTATCTAAAATGTCGAGGTGAAGACCCCCGTTACACGAATGTTAACGGTGGGATGAAACCTCGACCAGTATATAAACTGCGGAGCAACCATATTTTTTAGCAGTCGATAAGTATGACCTCAATAAGTATTGTCGTGTATTGGCCCATGATTTTCACTTTGCTAACAAACTAAACTCACAAGCTAGGCAGTCTAGTGCCGAAAGATCATGGTCAGCTATCTCTCGTTTCTACGACAACTGTAAAAAGAAGATACCTGGCAAGAAAGGCTATCCTAAGTTTAAGAAGAACTGTCGTTCAGTGGAATATAAAACTACAGGATGGAAGTTAGACTTAAATACTAGGAAAGCAATTACTTTTACAGACAAGAATAACATCGGTAGACTTAAGCTGGTAGGTACTTACGATTTACACTTTTATCCTATTGAATTGATAAAACGGGTCAGATTAATTCGTCGTGCCGATGGTTACTATTGTCAGTTCATCTTATCAATTGATGTGAAAATAGATAGCTTACCAGCTAATAGTTTGATTGGCTTAGACGTAGGATTAGAGTCTTTTTACACTGACCAGAATGGACAGAAAATTGATAATCCTAGATTCCTAAGAAAAGGAGAAAAAAAGCTTAAAAAACTGCAAAGAAGACTATCTAGAAAAAAGAAAGGGTCTTCTAACAGAAGGAAAGCTAGACAAAAATTAGCTAAAGCTCACCTTAAAATAAGTAGACAACGTCAAGACTTTGCTGTGAAGTTAGCAAGGTGCGTAATTTACTCTAACGATGTAATTGCCTACGAAGACTTAAGGATTAAGAACTTAGTTAAAAATCATTGTTTAGCTAAATCAATTAAGGATGCAGCCTGGTACCAGTTTAGAGAATGGATAGAGTATTTAGGGGAAAAACACGGCAAAATAACTGTTGCTGTGGCTCCTCACTATACTAGCCAAAAATGTTCTAATTGTGGGGAAACAGTTAAAAAATCTCTCTCAACAAGGACTCATATTTGTGCTTGTGGGTGTCAGTTAGATCGTGACGAAAATGCTGCACGCAACATCTTAAAAATTGGATTAAGTACGGTGGGTCACACCGGAACTTGGCTAAAAGATAGCCTAAACGCTTTGGGAGAGGATACCGCTACTTTTTCAGGAGCAATTCTGTCTAAGCAAGTAACCTCTGTGAACAAAGAATCTCCCGTTACAGCGACGATAGGAGCTTAACGGCGGGAGTGTCAATCAGAGTTCTCCACAAGGGGTGTTATTTTTCCCCATCCTATTGTGTCTTTTCCCCAGTAGTTAAAGAAGACATTATCTTTTAGTTATTACAGAATGAAGCCCTTATAAGATTTGACGACCGGTTAATATCCCTCTGACTTCTAACATAGCGGAATAGGTTGGGACAATGTGTAACGTTTCTTCTTCTGTTGTCAAATTTAAAGCAGTTTCTATGGCTTCTTTTAAGTTTTCTTTCACGATTAGTTTAACACAATCGTCATTTTTAGGTAAAGTTTCTTGACTATATTTGAGACGTAATGCCATGTCATAAGTGCGATCACCGCTAACTACTAAATTTCCACCTAATTTAACCAAGGGTTCTGTATCCACATCCCAGATCCAAGAAACATCAGTCCCATCAGGAATTCTATCATTTAATACTAATAAAGTTGTAGAAGATTTACCCATTTTTTTGATATCATTAACCGCCCTAATCGTTTCATTCATACCCACAGGATTTTTGGATAATAGAATACGAACGTGCTTACCTTTAATGGTTAATTCTTCTGCTCTACCAAAGGCGGCTTTAAAGTTTTTAACTGTTTGGAAAATAGCTGTTTTGTCGATGTTTAATTCTTGGGCAACTAATCCAGCAGCTAAGGTATTATATTTATTATAAACTCCAATCAAAATTTGTGGCCAGTCTTGACTATTTAAGGCTAATGGACTCTTTTGGAAGCCACATTTTTGACAATTATAATCCCCTAAATGGGATAAATAAACCCCTTGGTAGGTTAAAGGATAACCACAACTAGGACAGTAAATTGAATCAACAGCGTGGGGAATTTCCTCTAAATATAAACTAGGTTCAGAAAGACCAAAATAACGAACTTTTTGGCTTAATTTTTGCCCCAAGTAAGAAAGAGTAGGATCATCAGCATTTAAGATAATAACAGTATCAGAAGAAAGGGGAGCGATCGCTTTTTGCCATCGTTGACTAATGGCATCAACTTCGCCGTAACGATCTAATTGATCTCGAAATAAATTGAGTCCTAAAATAACTCTGGGTTGACAGTCTTTTAACAACAGTGGCACAATATTTTCATCGACTTCTAAGATGGCATAATCGGCCGTTAATGTACCAATTAAGTTGGTATTTCCCAATAAAGTAGTCACTAAGCCATTAATTAAATTAGCCCCAGTTTCATTGTGAGCAACTTTGTAATTTTGATCTTCTAAAATGGTTCTTAATAGGAGGGCAGTGGTGGTTTTGCCATTGGTTCCTACTACCAAAATAACCCCTTTTTTGACTTGTTCACAGAGTAAGGATAAGAGTCTAGGATGAAAACGACGAGAAATAGCCCCAGGTAGGACGCTAGCAGCCCCTAAACCTAAGAAACGAACCGCAGCAGTGATAGTTTTTGCAACCCCTACAGCTAACCCTAAACGAACACGATCCACTATATTCATAGTTTAGATAACTAATTCCAGATAAACTTCAAGTTATTTAGAATAACATGATTAACTTATTTTTGTTGATGTCTATAGGTTATAATAGTCTTTGATTTAATATCTAAACCTTCTAATTATTCTTTGTCTTCTTGATCTTCATTTCTCACTTGCTGAGATTTTTTTTCCTGGAAAAACTCAATGGCTTCATCCAGGTAACCCCAAAATAATTGAGCTAATTTTTCTTGTTGAAAGTTGGTAATATTTAGCACTTTATTTTGTCCGATAATTAAAATTTCAGGATGAGAATTTTTAAGGATAAATGAAGCTTTTATGTCTGAAATCTTAATTTTATCAACCATTTTATTATCAACAAATAATTTAAGATAATAGGGAGTCAGATAAATGTGTTTAATACGACTTAATTGCCACCCTTGATAAATAAAAACACCTAAAACTAAAACCAATTCTAAGATGTTACGCCAATGCCACTTAGGGGTCAACCATTGAAGAGGAGAAGATAAATAGATAAGATCTTCTTTTCCAGTAATAACTAAAATGATATTGTGTAATAATCCTCCCAGATTTATCATAAATCCACTCATAATTATAATAAAGAGTAAAAATCCTGCTTTTTCAAAGATCATTTTGACGAAATTCCAAGTATTTGACCATTGCCATTGGGTATAAATATGCCCTTTTCTTGAATTTTTTTCATATTTAACTCCTCCTAAATTTTGGTTTATTAAATGGGCTAAAGTTTCTTGATCTAATTTCTGTTCAGCATAATTTTCTTTACCTTGACTATTACTAAAAATAATATCAACTTTGAAATATTTGGCTAATTTTTTAGCAGTTAATAATGATTCATGGGCTAGAAGGTTTTCATCAATAACAAAATGTTTACCATTACATAAATTAATTTCTGTTTGCCACAGTTCATCTAAAATCTCTTGAAAAGCCCCTCCTAATAAAGGTGATTTTCTCAGAGAAATATAATTAACTTCCTCTAAAAAAAAACTTGCAAAAATAGATTGTGTTTGGCTGTTAGGTAAAGATAGACAGCAAATTATTTTATTGGCATCAATTTCGTAGATAAAAATGCCAACTTTGTAATTTTTCTGAAAATATTGATGTTTGGCAAACCAACAGTCGAAGTACCAAATGACTAAAAAAATAATTAAAATCAGTTGAATATAATCCCTTAAATAGTAACTAAGAAGAGACAGTAAACAAAAGACAACAAAAGCCAATAAGCTATCAAGTTCGTTATCAAGTTTTTTGCCATAAATTAACTCAGACCAAACTAGGTGAAGCAAAAATTCATAAATGGCTTGTAGCAGCTTTTTGACTTGGACTAAAGGAGAAATTATTTTGGCATACCAATGCTCACTTAAATAAGTGGTTGTTCCTTGAAAAATTAATTTTTTAGACATTGTTTTTTTGATTATAGTAACGAATCATTGCTTGGGTTCCTTGTTCCTTTCCTTTTCCATTATCCATATTAGCCACTACTTTTAAAAAGTTTTCTGCTAAACTAACTCCTGGTAATTGACTATCTGATTGTCCCATGATTTCTTGAACTAAGCGTAAATCTTTTAACAAATGTTTAATAGCAAAACCCGGTTCTAAATCTGAGTTGACAATTTTCGGACCTAAGTTCGCTAAAGCCCAAGAACCGGCAGCACCCGTGCGACAAACTTCTATCATTAAATTAGGATCAATCTCTTGTTTTTCTGCCATTTTTATAGCTTCACATAGGGCAATCATGTGAACAGCACATAACGCTTGATTACACATTTTAACCGCTTGTCCATTACCTGTAGAACCGCAATAAATAATATTTTTTCCCATGGCTTCAAAGTAGGGTAAACATTCTTCAAAATCTTTTTTTTCTCCTCCAACCATGATAGTTAACGTTGCTTGTTTTGCCCCAATATCTCCCCCGGAAATCGGTGCATCTAAAAAACGAAATTGTCCCGCTTTTAATTGAGTGCCAATTTCACGGGCTGCTTGGGTTCCAATGGTACTAAAATCAACAATTAATGCCCCAGGTTTAGCATAGTTAATAATGCCATCTTGAAATATAACATCATTAACATCAGGAACATCTCCGACACAAGTGAAGATAATTTCAGCATCTGTGACAGCCATTTTAATGGAAGGAACAATAGTAGCACCTGCCTCTTGTGCTATGGTGATACCAGGACGGTTAGGGGTACGGTTCCAGGCGTTGACAGCAAAACCTTTTTTGGCTAAATTAGCTGCCATAAACCCTCCCATTAAACCGAGTCCAATGAATGCTAGTTTTTGTGTCATGACTAATTTATTAACTGGTCAGTTCTAATCGTTAATACTATTTTAGAATAGATATAAATTAGAATAATAAATGTAGTGAAACTTAACGATTGACGATTAAAGGATTAAGATAGTTTAGGATAGGAATTAAGCAAAGACAACGGTACGATTTCTATAGACTAAAACCCGATGTTGTAGATGTAAACGAACAGCTCTGGCTAAAACGATTCTTTCTAAATCTTTACCTTTGCGAATTAAGTCAGGAATGGTATCTCGATGGGAAACTCTGACAACATCTTGTTCAATAATAGGCCCTTCGTCTAAATCTGCAGTAACATAATGGGCAGTAGCCCCGATAATTTTAACCCCCCTTTCATGGGCGCGATGATAAGGTTTGGCTCCAGCAAATGCCGGTAAAAAAGAATGATGAATATTAATAATATGAGGAAAGTGGTTGATAAAATCGGGGGTTAAAATTTGCATATATTTAGCTAAAATTACTAAATCAATTCGATGTTGTCTTAAGATTTCTAACTGTCTCGCTTCTTGTTGATTTTTTTTCTCTTTTGTAATAGAAAGATGATAAAATTTAATATTAAATTGTTCTGCGATCGCTTTTAATTTTTCATGATTACTAATAATTAAAGGAATTTCCGCCCGAATTTCTTTTGCTTGCCATCGCCATAATAAATCAAGTAAACAATGATCTTGTTTGGTAACAAATAAGGCCAGACGAGGAATAGTATCAGAAAAGTGAATATTCCACACTGCTTGTAAGGGTTTAGCAACAGAAGCAAAGGAAGAAGCAATCATATCACGAGATAACTTAAACCCGTTTAATTGCCATTCAATTCTTGTTAAAAATAAACCTGCTTCAAAGTCTGTATGTTGATCAGCATGAATAATATTACCCCCATTATCATAAATAAAGTTGGCAAATTTCGCCACTAATCCTTGTTGATCAGGACAGGAAATTAATAAAGTAGCAGTGGAACCATTCATACGTAACAATAAGTTTGTGATCATTCTATATTGTAACTAATATTCTTCAAAAAGTTGTTTTAATTTTTATTAAATTAAGTATTTAGTAATAAAACATAATCTAAATTATGTATTTAAGCCTTAACCTAGTAGCAAAATTTATTGATATTATTAATCTAGATTTTTTAAATAAAAAAACAATTTTCTTAGGATTTGAATAAAAGTATTAAAATATCATTAATTTTTATTGTTAATTAGACTGTTGGCTCTTAGTATATTATCTATGAATCTATAGGGCAAAGTCTCATGATTATTAAGACTCGAAAGATAATATTGATTCTGAAAATAATGTTAATAACATTATTTTGTTTACTGAGTCTTCATTTTTGGATGCCAAGCATTGCACAAATAAAGCCAATTAGGTTTATAGAAGTAAGTAGTCAAAAAAATTTATTATTTGAATATAGTTTAGCTCAAGAATCAGCCCAAGAAGAAGAGGAATATCAACAATCTCAAGATCAGAAAGATAAAGATCAAGAAGAACCTTCTTCTGAACAATTAGTTAATAAAAATGAGCCTCATCCAGTTACTCTAGATGGAGAAGAAATCTTTGAATATAAGCTCCAGTTTGAAGAATTACCAAATCAACAAAGAGCAGAAGAAGTCAGCGAAAGAATTAAAAACATTGCTGATGATCGCTCAATTTCTATAGAAGATTTGTCTATAAAAGATTTAAAAGCCCTAAAATCTGAAGGCTTACGTTTAATTCATGCTGATGATCAAATGATATTAACGATTACTCAAGCTGATGCTGACCTTGAGAATAAATCTTTAGATGAACTAGCTGAAGACTATTTAGAAAGGGTCAAAAATGCTATTTTTGAATATCGAGATAAAAGAAAGTTACAGAACTTTATTTTAACAGCATTAGGAGTTTTATTATCTACTATTATTGTTATTTTTATTTTCCGATTTTTAAATTGGTTTTTTCCTTGGCAATCTCGTCGAATTACTAGAAATCAAAGTTTTGTTTTTAGGAATCTAAACATTCAAAACTGGAATATTATTACTGTTGAACAACAAAAACGAATTGCTCTATTTCTTTTAAAAATAATTCGATGGATGATTACTCTAACTACACTTTATTTTTATATACCTTTACTATTAAGCTTATTTCCTCAAACGGAACGTTTAGGTAAAAGTGTTTTTAGTTCCTTGTTTGGAGCATTAGGAATAGTTTGGTCTGAATTTATTGATTATTTACCCAATTTATTTTTAATTCTTATCACGCTGATAATAACTCATTATTTAATCCGTTTATGTGATCCATTTTTCAAAGCAATAGAAGAAGAAAGAATTACCATTTCTGGATTTTATCCTGACTGGGCGCAGCCAACTTATAAGTTAACTGTTATTTTAATTATTGGTTTAGCAGCAGCCATTATTTTTCCTTATTTACCAGGATTTAATTCCCCTGCATTTCAAGGAATTTCTATTTTAGCTGGTGCTTTAGTTACCTTTGGGGGAGCGAGTACCATTGCCAATATAATCGGGGGATTTGTTGTTATTTATACCCGTGCTTTCCAAATTGGCGATCGCATAAAAATTAGTGAGTATCGAGGGGTTGTTATTGAAAAAACCATCCTATCAACGCGCATTTGTAACGGAAATAATGAAATTATAACCATCCCCAATTCTATTTTAGTTGCCAGTACAATTATTAATTACAGTGCTACAATACGGGATCTTGAACAACCTTTAGTTATCGATACTACTATCACATTAGGGTATGATGTTCCTTGGCGTTTAGTTTATGAAACTTTAATTAATTGTGCTTTAGAAACTACTGACATTTTAGATGATCCTGAACCTTATGTGTGGCAAACCAGTCTAGATGATTTTTATATTAGTTATCAATTGAGGGTTTATACCAATAAAACAAAATCTGTTGCGATCGGAAATATTTATACTGAATTACATCAACATATTCAAGACAAATGTGCAGAGGTTGGGATTGAAATTCTCTCTCCTCATTATGCTGCTGTTCGGGATGGAAATCAAAATACAATTCCCGAAGACTATTTACCCAAAGATTATAAAGCTCCAGGGTTTCGTTTACACCCGTTAGAATCATTTTTGAAGCAAGAAATTACTAAAAATCAACCCAAAAAATAGATAACTGAATAATGTCTAATTCGTACACCTCTTTAGATAAATTAAAGATACCTTAACTAGCTTTTATAGCAAAAGTCTACGTCATCTTGAGGATTAACCCGCAAATCTACTGACAAAGTATATGAAGACAAAGAAAGATTCCCTAATCTTACGGAGGAAACTCGTAGAAAAAATGATCACAATAAAAGCATAAAGAAACCATTGTATCAATATAAATAATAAAAAAATGTTTAATTTTACTTGCAAAAAATTATTAACAAGACTGTTTCTTTGGTTATTATTTGAGATTTCTTTAACTTGTTTAGGTCTTGATGATTTAGCTGATTATGGTGAGTTTATTTTTGAACGTAACTTTACCAATTTAATAAGTTCAGTTGATTTTTCTAATACTTAAGTATTTGTTGTCGTTTAGCTTCATATAGCATTAATGCGGTAGCAATGGCAACATTTAATGACTCTACCCCTTGAGCTAAAGGGATACTTACTAACTCATTCGCCAGGGAAATTAAGGACTTTGACAATCCTGAGCCTTCATTTCCTAATAAAATTAATGTGGGTTTTGTTAACTGTAAATGCCAATACGTTTGAGTTGCATTCGGTACAGTTGCCACGATATTAACCCCATTTTCTTGATATTTTTTAATCACAGTTTTTAAGTCTGAACTCACGAATATAGGTACTCGAAACCAAGCACCAGCAGAAGCTCTTAACACTTTCGGGTGATCAATATCCACACTATCATCACTCAACCAAATCCCATCAATTTCTGTAGCAGCAGCAGTGCGAATAATGGTGCCTAAATTGCCTGGATCTTGCAATTTTTCTATAATTAATCCTAACTTAAAATCAGTAATTTCCCCCTCACTACAGGGTTGAAACATGGCTGTTGCTACGACACCATCCGGGTTAATTGTAGTGGTCATACTAGACAACACTTCAACGGAAACCAATTCAGACCGCTTGACCCGTTGAGACACAGTTTCCCACAATTGAGGATAGCGCGTCTGCCATTGCTCTGTGTAACATAAGGTGATCAGGGAACAATTTTCCTCACAAGCCGTCTCTACTAAGTGGGTTCCTTCTAAGAGCAACAGATTTTCTTCACGCCTTCCTTTAGGACGATGTAGCTTACGAATCTGCTTGATCAGAGGATTCCGAATACTTGTAATCATTTCAGCTAGGAAAAGTCTGATGGTTCATGCGGAACTCGGGACTTGAACCCGAAAGTCCCAAGGGACACTAGAACCTGAATCTAGCGCGTCTACCAATTCCGCCAGTTCCGCTTTTTAATTCCCAATTTATCAAGCTATCACAGCCCAAACCAAAAGTCAAGTTCCCCTTAATCTAACCTGAAAAGCCGTTGAAAAAGTCTAAAATCCCTAACATAAGATAGATAGGAACGGAACTTTACCTAGACTTTTTTAATCATTCAAGTTAAATTAAAAGCGAATTTGAGCCAAAACTATAAAAAATTCATAGTTTTGCGGAATCTAACCATAAAACGCTCTTATATATTGATCTATGACAACTCATTTAGAAGAACAGCCATCCGTTTTAGAAATTCAAGGACAAACTCCTTTAAAGGGTGAAGTTAATATTAGTGGAGCCAAAAACTCCGCTTTAGTGTTAATGGCAGGAGCGATTCTTTGCTCTGAGGACTGTCGCTTAAGAAACCTACCTTCTTTAGCTGATATCGAACGCATGACCCAAATTTTAGCAGCCATTGGGGTTAAACTTAACAGAAATGGTGATGTTATTGACATCAACGCTCAACATATTGGACAAGACCAAGCTCCTTACGAGTTAGTTTCTCAACTCCGTGCTAGTTTCTTTGTCATTGGGCCGTTACTCGCTCGTTTAGGAATCACTCGCGTTCCTTTACCGGGGGGTTGTGCCATTGGTGCTAGACCGGTTGATCTTCATGTACGAGGGTTGCAAGCAATGGGGGCAGACGTTCGCATCGAACATGGTGTGGTTCATGCTTGTGTCAAAGGAAATCGCCAACGTCTCCAAGGGGCTAAAATTTATTTAGATTATCCTAGTGTTGGGGCAACAGAGACAATTATGATGGCTGCCACGTTAGCAGAAGGGGAAACCATCATTGAAAACGCTGCCCAAGAGCCTGAAATCATGGATTTAGCCAACTTTTGTTGCTCTATGGGAGCTAAAATCAAGGGCGCAGGAACCAATAAAATTGTCGTTTCTGGAGTAGAACGTCTCCACAGCACTGACTATTGTGTTATTCCTGATCGCATTGAAGCAGGAACCCTCTTAATTGCCGGAGCCATCACTCACTCAGAAATTAGCCTTGCTCCCATTGTTCCTGAACATTTAGCCTCTGTCATTGCCAAGTTACGGGAAGTTGGTCCCCAGGTAATTATTGAAGGACCGAACCGTTTGCGATTAATTCCGGCTCCTTTACGAGCAACCGACCTCAAAACCCTACCCTTTCCTGGGTTTCCCACAGATATGCAAGCACAGTTTATGGCTCTGTTAACCTTAAGCGAAGGTAGCAGTATGGTTACAGAAACGGTGTTTGAAAATCGTTTGCGCCATGTAGCGGAATTACAACGGATGGGAGCAGATATCCGCGTTAAGGGAAATATTGCCTTAGTCCAAGGGGTTCCTTTTCTCTCTGGTGCGCCAGTAATGGCCACTGATTTACGCGCATCAGCAGCCTTAGTTTTAGCTGGGTTAGCGGCCCACGGAAAAACCATTGTACAAGGATTACATCATCTCGATCGCGGTTACGATAATCTAGAAGGTAAATTACGTAAATTGGGAGCTAATATTCGTCGCGTCAATGTGGTTGATGAACCAGAATATTCAGCAATCAGTTAATGAGATAGATGAGTTATTTTAGGGGCTTAATATTATTAAGCCCTCACAACATTTATGATGTTAGAATGGAAAATATAAAACTAATTTTCAGGTCAGATAATTATGTTAACAATTACTGATTTAAAACAACTCTACGAAATTGATGACTCTCAGTGGTTGGAAGAAACAGTTAAAATTTTAAAAAATAGACAATTTAATGATTTAGATTTAGATAATTTAATTGAGGAATTAGAAGACTTGGGAAGAGAAAAAAAGAATGCTGTAGCTGGTTTATTAGAACAAGTTATCCGTCATCTATTATTATTACAATATTGGACAGAAGAACAAAACTATAATTCAATTCATTGGCAAGGTGAAATCTATACTTTTAGGGTTCAGTTAAGAAGAAAGTTGACCACTAATTTGCGTAATTATTTAGAAGCAGAGTTAAACAATATTTATCAAGATGCACTAGGTTTTGTGAAAATAAAAACCCAAAATAAAGTACAATTTCCTTCAGGATGTCCTGATACTCTTGAACAGCTACTTGATCCAGAATGGTGTTGAAGGAGGCAGGAGTGGAAAGGCTCTGAGGCAGGAGGTTGGAATTTGGAAAATGTCTCATCAAAATGCTAACGGAAAAAGTTGATAAAAACAACATTATTCAAAGCATAATAAAGACAAAAAGTAAAGTCAAACAGTTATCCATTCCTGGATTAAATTATTAAACTTTTGACTTTATTAACCGCCACTAATCTTCGCTTTGTAACCTAAATCGCCTAAAACTGTCAGTAACTTTTGACGATGATCTCCTTGAATTTCAAGGGTATCTTCTTTCATAGTTCCCCCACTTCCACACTGACTTTTTAACTGTTTTAATAATTTATTTAAAGTATCTGGAGAATGCTGAAACCCTGTGATCACTGTTACTGTTTTCCCCTTGCGTCCTGAACGAGTTGCCTGTATCCTAATATTTTGTTGCTGGGGTGGAAGATCGGGTACAGATCGTTCTAATGCGTCTGAGTTGGATGTATCACCAAACTCTTGATAGGCTATAGATTTAGACTGGTTACGTTTAGAAGACATAATGATCAGGATAAGAACAACAGTTATCTGAATTTTAACTTAATTAACACATATCTTCATGAGTCAGGTATGCTGCAAAACATAAGGTATTCTTTATTATTCCTTCTTCATTCTAACTTACTTTGATAAAGATAGAGCCTAAAATAAATAAACCAAACCCTAAACGATACCAAACAAAAATCCAGGTATCTCGTTTTTGTAAATAACGAATTAACCAAGCGATCGCTAAATAAGAAAAGACAGCAGATGAAATTACCCCGACAATTACAGGAATAATAATATCCTTAGAAAGTCCCATATCTACAACATCTTTTAATTCCACTAATCCCGCTAAAGTGATGGCTGGAATCCCTAACAAAAAAGAAAATCTAGCTGCTGTTGCTCGTTCTAAATTGAGGAATAATCCAGATGTTATAGTTGATCCTGAACGGGATACTCCAGGAATTAAGGCTAAGGATTGAGCCAATCCCATTAACACTCCATCTTGCCAACTTAACTCCTCAAAACTTCGTTTATGGGTGCTTATTTTTTCTGATAAAGCTAACAATAATGCCATGACAATCGAAGCCCCTGCAATCACCTCAATACTTCGTAACGGAGAATTATCTAAATCAGCAATTAAGACTTTCATCAATAAGCCAAAAAAGACAATGGGTAAGGTTCCTAAAGCAATACCCACTCCTAAACGAAAATCATGGGATTGATAATCAGATTGACGAATGGCTGTGATCATTCCCCTGGTAATTTGACTTAAATCTGACCAAAAATACCACAACACTGCAGCAATACTCCCTAATTGAATCACTGCGGTAAAAGCCACCCCTGGATCACCCCATCCTAAAGCCACAGGAACCACCTTTAAATGGGCGGTGCTACTAATGGGTAAAAATTCTGTTAACCCCTGTACCATGCCTAAAATAATCGCTTGAAACCAATTAAATTTAGCGATCGCAGCATTAGAGGTTTCCCCTTGAGCAAGGGTAAAAGGAGACACAAGGAAAATGAACCCACCACTTAAGGTAATGAGATGAAATAATCTTCCGATTGGGGGTTTGAGTTGAATCATGGCTGAGCATTTTTGGGGTAAAGTCTCAGAAATTCTATCATCTGATATTAAGAAATTGACACTCCCTCGCCGTAAAACGGTGGGGATTCTTGCTTCAACGAGTCCACTTAAACTAGACTCCTTGCAGTATCTAGCTCAGAGGTGGTTCTCTCCTCAAGCGATTAAGAAAATAAAAATGATTGTGAAAATTGAGGAAAATTTGTTATGCTTGCAAAGCATTATGATTAATTGTTTGAGTATTTCCCTTCACTACCACGAAGGAAGTTCTGGCAGTCCTCAAGGGGATACCAGAAGCCTACGCTCGTCTAAGGACAGAGCGTAGGTAGTTCACAAGGCGATAAAAAGGAACCCTCGTCTTTAGAAGAGAGACTCTTAAACGTTGAAAAGCGACTTGAATCTATTGATTTGAAAACTGCTGTAAGTAGTCGGACATAAATAAAATGAACTGTCTTAAGAAATGTAAATTACTCCATAGCCCCTCCTCCTCTGCTTCCTCTGCACCCTCTGCTTAACTTAAACGAGTAACGTTTATTTTTGTCCAGGTACTTAGATGCTTACGGGGAAAAAAATTATGTCTGAGTTGAATCACTATTTTCGTCAAGAAAAGGTTAAAAAATGGCTACTAATAGGACTATTATTATTTTTCTGTCTGGGGATTTTTAGTCAATGCTCTTTACAAGCGCAGAACAATTCTAACTATGCTATTAGTATACAGGCTCCCTTTAATCAACCAGAATTTTATCCCCTTAACCAATCAATAGACAGTGAGTTATATCAACCAGTAGGTGAATGGACAGGGCGATTAATTTTACCGACTCAACAAGAACTCGTTGCCAAAAAAGCACAATGGGGAGAAAAAGATTGGGTCAAAATTGAACTACACAATACCCCCTCAACTTATCATAAATTAAGAGGAAAAATTGTCCCTTTAACTTGGCAAGGGACACCCCAGGTGCAGTATGTAGAGAAAGTGACCACAGATATACAGTTTAATGAGACAGCAATCAAGGCACAGCAACAAGGAGATGTTGTCCCATCTCGTCTCAATGGAAGAAAACAAGTTGGCCCTTTACAATCTCTAGCAGGCGCACGTCAATACGATGATTTAACGGTAAAATTAACAGGAAATATTCATATAAACCCCGTTGTTAACGACGAGGTATTTACAGAAAAAGAAAAACAACCACTTATTCAAATTGAAAGAGAACCCATACAAATAACTGGTCGCTATTATGGATTAGTTAAAATAGAGGGAAAAGTCGAAAGAGCTAATAAGACCCCGCCGTTAACGACGAAGTTTAAAAAACCACCAGAAAATTGTCCAGGAAAAAAGCCCTGTCCAGGGGAATATTATCAAGTTCGTCACTACAATCGAGTTTCAAAACGCTTTGATGGCCCCATTGAAATAGTGAGAATTCCACAACAACCTCCTGGTAGTAATGGACGGTTTGTTTCCACCCCCCGTTATCTCGAAACCGTAGAGACAGGGAAAGAGGGCTGGTATATTTATGGGGCTAAAGATAAGGAGGGAATTTTTACAGTACAGTCCTTAAAACCAAGAGCTTTAATGCAACTCAAACCCGAAAAAGTTGAATTAAATTTACAGTCGGGTCAACGTTATATTTCTCGGAAAAATTGGCAAAATACCCCACAAAAAAAAGGCTCTTTTCAAAGTGTGTTAATTGCTCCTGATGCTCAGAGTATGGAACAAGCGATAAATAAATGGAAAGAAGGAGACTATGGGTTAGTGATTCACACTTTTGGAGGAATTGGAGGAGATAATGGAGAAAAAATATCCGGAGGCACAGTAACCGGACATTTTTCCTATGGATTCGCACAAGTGATTAAAGATTTTTTTACATCGGAGTTACAGTTTGACATAATCTATTATCAAGTTTATGCCCAAAATCCACAAGGGATAATCTCTGGAAAAATTGACTGGTCAGCTTATGCAGGAGATTTACAAAAAGGATGGGTTGCTTCTCGCCCCTTTTCAGATGTGATTATTAAGTTAGACTCTTTATCTGATTTTACAGTGACTAATCAAACCCTTTCTTTTGGGAGACAGTTATTAGAAGAAGCACAAATAATGACGGCCCGTTATCGCACTGGAGATGGGACAGGAGTCTCTTCTGTTACCCCTTCCACTTCTTGTGTTCAAGATTCTAGCCAAGCATTATATATTGCTATGGAAAAGTTAAAACAACAAGTGGTCTCTTCTCCTCAATTAATCAACTGGTTAAAAGAGCATCCCTCACAAGTAGAAACCCAGAAGTTTGAAAAACTCAAAAAACTGGTTCAAGACTTAAATAAAATTTTAGTCCCTTATGGTGTGGTTCGCGCTGATTGGCAGCAAAATGCCGAAGTGTTAGCTGGAGTCGCTGGAGGGGAACGTTTAACTAGAGGTCAAACTTTCTTAGATGGATTACGAAGTTGGCGAACCATGCTACCTCGTCGCGCTCATGATGAACTTAGTTCGATTTTTTTACATAATAATGCTAGTTTATGGTTTTTGAGAACTAATCAAATTTTAGGGTGGGATTCGACTATTTTTCCCCTGGCACCTACTTTACTTTTTGGTCAAATCCCCTTTTTCTCAACGGGATTAGCTCGATTAATTGATGCTATAACTTACCCACTTTCTTCTGAAGATTGGTATTTTAGTTTAGGACTTTTGTTGAGTTATGGCATCATTGTTGTGCCAATTGGCTTAAAAACTGGTTTTTTAACCTGGCAATTGGTTGATATTTCCCCTAAAAAATGCGGTCAAATTCTGTCACTTTTATTGATGCCAGCTTTGATAGAGGAATTAGTTTTTCGGGTTCTCTTACTCCCCCATCCCTTTGAAGGAGTCAATGGGATAGAATGGTTTTTTTGGGTCGCTTTTAGTCTAATTTTATTTATTATTTATCACCCTATAAATGCTTTATTATTCTATCCCCAAGGAAAAAATTTATTTAGGCAACCAATCTTCTTAATCTTTGCTGGATTATTAGGAATCGTTTGTGCTATCAGTTACCAAATAACCGCTTCTTTATGGCCACCTGTTATAATTCATTGGTTGATTGTGGTCATTTGGTTATTTATCCTTGGTGGACAGCAAAAATTAACAATTTGAATAGCATTACACAAGAATTAACATTCCATCCCCAAAAGAATAAAAACGATACTTTTCTTCAATAGCTATTTGATATAATTCTAATAATCTTTCTCTCCCAATTAAAGCACTAACTAACATCAATAAACTAGATTTTGGTAAGTGAAAATTGGTAATCATGCCATCAATAACCCGCCAAGAATAGCCAGGATAAATAAAAATATCTGTTTTACCTCTAAAAGCCATTAAATCCTGTTTACTTGCCATTTCTGCTGCTTTTGCTGTACCTTCTAAGGCTCTAACCACTGTTGTTCCTACAGCAATAACTCGACCCCCATTGGCTTTCGTTTCTTTAATTTTTTCAACCGTTACATCAGGAACTTCTATCCATTCTTGGTGCATCTTATGTTCTTTAACATTCTCGATATCCACTGGACGAAACGTTCCTAACCCAACGTGCAAAGTAATATAAGCTTGATTAATTCCTTTTTGTTCTAACTTTTCTAATAGTTCTTCGGTAAAATGAAGTCCTGCTGTGGGAGCAGCAACGGCCCCAGGTTTTTGAGCATAAATGGTTTGATATTGAGAAGGGTTGGCCTCAGATTCAGTCACATAAGGAGGAAAAGGAATTTGACCAATTTCTTCGATTTTTTTCCAAAATAAATCAAGAGAATCTACCTGAAACTTGAGTAATCTTCCTCCTGTTTCTTCGTCCCTATCTACAACAGTCGCTATTAAAAAATTATCATGATTCTCATCATGATTATTAACGCTAAAATAAATTTCACTGCCAATTTTAAATCGTTTTCCAGGTTTCACTAAAGCTAACCAACACAAAGGCTCTTTTTCTTCTAATAATAAAATTTCCACCGGCGCACCTGTGGATTTTTTCCCATATATCCGCGCAGGAATCACACGAGTATTATTAAACACCAATAAATCCCCTGATAATAACCACTTCGGTAAATTACGAAAAATGCTATGAATATGGTTTTTAGAGGAATTAATCACCAATAAACGCGAATTATGCCGAGGAATCATCGGATTTTGGGCAATTAAGTCTGGAGGTAGATAATAATCGTAACTGGATAATAAATGATCACTACTCATAAATGACAGTTCCCAAAACAGGTTGATTCGTTATATCCTAGAAGAATAATGTAAAATGAGATACATAGTTTGGGAATCTACTCAGTGTTTTCCCCATAATAAGCAAACAATTCTTAGACTATATCCGTATATTCATGGGACTCCTTACCTAGTTGGGTAGTTTCCCCCATGACACCTCAGCAAAATAGGGGGGAAGTCCCCTATAACAAATGGAGCGATCCTTGGCACACTAGAGCTAGAGGAATTGTTTAGCGGAAAAATTAAGGGGGAAAATAATGGACTATATTTATTTTTTAGCCAACGCGAGTCTAACCTTAAGGGTGATTGAATATCTACAGCAAAAGTATGATTCATCTTGTTGCTCCATGACCGTTATCCATCAAATTAATGGTTGGATCATCAAAATTAAGTTTAGACGACCTTTAACTCCCCAGCAACATGGAGACTTCAAGGCCTTTATGAATGAACTGGGTATTCCTTATGAGTTGGAAATTCGCCTACAAATGGTGTTCTGGAGTCTAGAAACCGGTCAATCTCCTATTGATGTCATGAGTCGTTATCAGGTAGCGATTGTGTCTCATGGTTCCCCTGATAGTAATGATATTGAGGCGTTTCGTCAACAATTTACCCGAGGATTAGGGTATTGTCCCGAAACCTTAGCCTAACTCGTTGTTGGGAATAAAATCACTAACACAGCAACACTAAACACTAACATTAATCCGGCTGGAATAAATTTTCGAGTTTTCCATAACCTGATAGCAAAGACGATGGCAAGTACAAGGGTAGTAATTTGAGCTAAAACCAGTCCAGCTGATATTTGTTGCCATTGCAGAAAAGCAGCGATTAACAAGAGCAAACCACTAACAACACCAGAAATTAAAGAAGGTTTGCTCCTAGCGGTAATGTACCCCATGATTCCACCTAAAAGGAGTAAAATTGCATAGATTAAAGTGGCTACTATTGGTAAATTCATATTATCAATTGGGCAATGAGTGTTAACGAAGTCAGGAGTCAGAAGTCAGAAGTTCCTCACTACGTTCCGGCGCTATCGCACAGGAGTCAGAAGTTCCTCACTACGTTTCGGCGCTATCGCACAGAAGTCAGAAGTTCCTCGCTGCGCTCCGGCGCTATCGCACAGAAGTTGGAAGTTGGAAAAAAAGGCAAGACGAGTAATAATTGCTTTCTTTATTTCCTACTTTTAAGTGCAGTTTATTTTGATTAGTTTTTAATCACTTCTGACTTCAAACTTCACACTTCTAACTTCAAAAGGGGGGTTTTAGACCTAATTATTTTCGATAACTTAATCTTGACTAATTGGTGCTAATCAGTTGCAAAACTCTCGATAAATCGTTCAACTCGCCCACAATTCGTCTGATGGGTTTAGGCCAAACCCGCACTAGCGTGGGAGTCGCAGAAACATGATGAGTTTCTGCCATTTCTGGGTGTTTACTAATATCAATCACCTTTAAGGTATAAGGATGAGTTAACTGTGTTTCGAGTAGGTGATGAATCTTTTTTAAGGTTTGTTTAGTGGAAGGATTATTGCCTGAAACAAAAAGACGTAAAATATAACCTTTATTGGCTTCAGGTACATCTTTTTTTTGGGTGTCTATAGGATGAAATTGATTTTTCAGTTCCTTTTCCCAGCGTTCATCTAAACGCACTAACAAATCATGATTTTCCCAAAGTTGAGGAAAGCGAGAACGATAGGTTTCAATGACAACGGGATTACAAGCTTGTTCTTGCCAATTTGCTGTCTTCCAAACCACATTCTTCAGATTAAACAGAACATTTAATAAAGGTTCATAGCGACGAACCGCAGGATACATTTCCGCAACTGTTTTTACCCTCTTCTCTCTAGTACAAAACCAGCGATCAACGGTTGCTGTATAACCAGGAACGAGAAAATGAGGGGGTTCTGGCAACTTTAATAATTCCTGGAAAACTAGGCATAATTGAGAATGCCAATGGACTTGTTTGTTGCTATCGAGACAATAAACGAGATCGCCACCTGGGGTAAAAAGGGCAATACCCTTAAACAAGTCCCCTACAACCCTTGTTGTTTCGGCCATGCTCGTTATTTTTTAGAGGAATTACAAATAAGATGAAGGAAGAATTAATTCTGTTATAGCTTATCTTCATCCTTCATGCTTATTTCTTTAGTTTTTTTCTAGATTCGACCCCTTAACATCATCGCAATTTCGTTAGGAGTAGGCGATAATTCTAAAGCGGTTTCCTCAGTAATACGTCCCTCTTGATAGAGATTAAATAGGGCTTGATTGGTGGTAATCATGCCATCAAATTCACCATCCTTCATCAATTCGAGAATTTCGTCGTTTTTCCCTTGAATAATATAGTCTTTGACCGTTTCTGTATTGATCAAAATATCATGGTAAGCAGCCCGTTTTCCATCCGTTGTCCGACATAACCCTTGAGCAATAACGGCTACTAAGGATTCTGCGATCGCCACCCGCATCGCCTCTCGTTCCTCGGCATTATATAAGCTCAAAATCCGTTCTAAAGTTTTCACCGCGCTGTTGGTGTGCAGGGTTCCCATCACTAAGTGACCGGTTTGGGCTGCTTTAAGTGCCGTATTCACCGTTTCTTTATCCCGCATTTCCCCCACCAGAATGATGTCGGGATCTTCCCGTAGGGCAGCTTTAAGCGCATTATCAAACTTGAGGGTGTGCATTCCCACTTCCCGTTGTTTAATCAACGAGCGACGACTTTGGTGGACAAATTCCACCGGATCTTCGATGGTAATGATATGCTTGGGATGTTCTTTGTTAATATAATCCACCATAGCAGCCATAGTGGTGGATTTACCTGAACCGGTGGGACCGGTTACTAGAATTAACCCTTTGTGAGCATCAGAAATATCTTTGAAGATCATGGGTAAGCGTAATTGTTCCATGGTCAAGATGTTCAGGGGAATGAGACGCAATACCATAGCGTGTCCCCGTAAACTATCAAAAATATTGATCCGAACCCTGGCAAAGTCATATTGCGTTGCCCCATCAAATTCTAATTCCTTTTTAAAGCGTTGAATTTCATCTTCTTTGAGAATTTCCCGTAACCAACTCATAAAGGTGTTTTCATCGATGTCTGGATACTCCAGAATCGTCATTTCCCCGCGATCGCGCATTCGGGCTTTTTCTCCCACCCCTAAGTGAACATCAGAAAACCCTTCATCAAACGCATGACGAACTAACTCAGCTAAACTGGGTTGCCCTGGAGAACGACCAAAATTTCTAGGAGGGGTTGCTGGTAAAGGGGGTGGGGTAGGTATGGGTGGGCGCATTGGTGTTTCAACCTGGGGTTTAGGGGGTGTTGAAACGGCTGCTGGAGTTTGTTGCTCTGTGATCATGGGAGAAGCGGGCATAAACTGGGTGAGTGCATCATTTCCTGATGATTCTTCCATCTCCATCATCTCCATGTTGGTTTCTTCAAAATCGTTAACCGGAGGCATGGGAGGAGGAGGTAACGGAGGTAGGGAAGGACGTTGAGATTGGGTCATGATCTTTCTTATTCTCTAGAAATCGGCTAAATTAAATGGCTTGTCAGGTAATCTTGTATGATTAGTATTCCCAAAATGTCTGAGAAAACTTATGTAACGGCTGTTTTTTGGGTTAATGGTTCTTTTATTTCTGAGAAAATCCTCTTGTATTTTAAGAAATATTAATTTTTGTTCGTGATTGCATCATTAAAAAGAAAAAATTAGCGTTGTAGCATTGGCTACATTTTTTAAATGTTGATGATTATTACAAAAGATTACATTCAATCCTATAAAGATAAGCTTGATCCCCGATAAGTTCGTTGGGATCAAAATTATCTGCAACATTTTGCAATCTTTAACCCATAAAGTTACCTTTGAATGTAAATTTTTTTTTCAAAACCCTCATTTTTTCCGTAAGATTATCTATACTGATTGACACAGCGTTATCTAAAAAAATAGATAAAGTTACTGGTTTGCTCTGGAGGAAGATATGGAATTTGCACAAAAGACTGGATTGGAAAAACTCGATTCTTTAACGTTCGTTAAGAGCTTTTTGGTTTGGAGTTTTACCTTGATCGTTTGTTTATTAGTTGTTGGGTTTCCCCTAGTTGTTTTAATGGCGACTTTTGGGGCTTTAGCATCAATTGTTTTACAATCCGTTTTACCGGTAAGTGCTGTTTTATTAGTGGTTGGTTCCTTAATTGGTGTTAATTTATTAGTAGTTTTCTTGGGGGCAGCACTACTGACTGTTAAAGGAATTCATCCTCAAGATGTTCATTGGTTGAGATGGCTGCACGGCGAAGCAACTCCCTCTCACACTTCTGTTTATGCTGCTTGTCCTTTGACTTGTAATTTAGCTCAATAGGCACTAGGTAGCCATATCTGTTAGATAGTGATTTCGTTTTTTTTATAGACACAAGCTAGTGCAGCCCGGTTATCAACCGGGTTTTTTCATTTCTAAGCAAAAACAAGCTCGGATACCCAGAGCTTGCTTGTTCGTCTTAGCTGATGTATTGAACTGTTCACTAGGGGTTATTTCTTTTTAGTTACTAAAATCATCAATAGTCCTGTAACAACAATACCCAGTAAATTTGAGGATTCTGGTATTTCTGCCTTAAATTCTTGATCCGTTAATTCAGCGCCGGCGTACATAGTACCAGCATTAAAATCACTGGTAAAGTTGGCTTCCTCAGTAACCCATGAATTACTATTGTTTCTGCCTTGACGGGAAGTAATTAGATTGACTCCATCAAAATCTAGGGGAACTAAGTAAAAATTGGCGGTGTTAGGTACCGGGAATGGAGGGGGGTTGATAATGGTACCGGCAACCAATGGGGGAATAGGATCGAGGAGATTAATGGCATCATTGATTTGATCGATGATCATGGTAGCCTGGGGGTCATTCTGCCAAAAACACAACTTGTTACTCTCCCCTAACTCACAAGACGTATCAAACCCAGGTAGATTGGGATCGCCAAAAGTGTCAGTAAATGAGCCGAATAAAAAGTCGACCCGATAAGTATTGGTAACGGTAAAGGTGAAATCGCTGTCAGGCAGTTCCACACCTTTTTGAATAATTTGTATATCTTCAACACTGGTGACATTGCCATTACTGTCTCGGTTAACAGTAATCGCTTCGGCTGAAGAAGTAACCACTACAGCGAATAAGCTAGCCATCAACGGAATGACTTGTTTACATTGGAACATTTTTTTTAACATTTGTTTACGTTTATTTTTAAATTGATAACTTCATTGATAATAATATTAAATTTTAACGAATGGTATTAAAAATTAGTTAATTAGGGAAAATTTCCTTAAAAATACGTTAGGGTGGCAGAAGAACTTATCAACTTTTGGAAGTGTACTATGACTGTCGACCAACTACTGTTACTAATTGCTTTATTAAGTCCAGGAATTTTACTATCTGCTTTAGTTATGGGAAGCTTTGCTAAAGGGGGTTAAACCCTGATCACGACAATCATGATTGGGACAAGAGAGATTGGAGATGACTCCCTACTTGTCCCTCTGAGTTGACCCCTCACCGTTAATCTTTTCCTTTTTGGTCATGGGATTGATTGGGGGAAATAGAATCAACATTAGATAGGTTAGCGTCGAGGTTCTTCCGTTGTTCCATTTGACTAAGGAAATATCCTGTCATCATAGCCGAAGCGAGAAGATTGGCTAAATTTTCTCGATCAGTGGTAACTTGAATGTTAAAATCTCCTGAGGGCAGCATTCCCACTAAGCCTTGTACATTCTGCGTAATAATTTGTTGAATTTCAGGACTAGCTGATTGAGCAATGCGAGAGAGGGTGTCAGGATGTTGTTGTTGTAGGTATTGGATTAGGGTGTTAGGGTCTTGTTCTTCTGGTTCAGAAGCGAAAAAATCAAAGTTGAATACCATTAGAACTCCAAAGTTGGGGTTGACTTATGTTCCACTGTTATATATATCCCACTATAAACCCTACTGGAAAAAATCGCTAAAAATTAATCTGTAGATTGGGGAAACTGGTCAATTTCAAAATATTGATGAAATTTTGTGGTAACTTCTAAGAGATAAGAGCGACCGCTTTCTTGACGGCGTTTACGCACAAAACCCATCTCAACTAATTCCTGAACGTGCTGATAAGCAGTACTTCCCCTCAGTTCGATTAAGTCTGTCTGAACAATGGGGTTTTTAAGAGCAATGGCCGCTAGGGTTCTCAGGGTTCCTTTCCCTAATTCTGCCGGGATGATATTATCGGTAAGCTCATCGAAAACTGAGCGCAATTGTAGGCTATAACCAGTTTCAGTTTCTACCACTTCTAATGCACTCTCACGATAAGCATAATCAGAGATTAACTCCATCATCGCTTCTTGTGCTGTATCAACTTCACAATTAGCCCATTGAGCAATATCCATTAAGGTTAGGGGTTGACCTTTTAGATAGAGAATTGCCTCAATTTTTGTCGCTAGTTTCATCATATGTTATTCTACCTCTAATTTAGGAAAAATATCAATGTCAGCAGGATTTAATTTGAGTTGTATTGACTGACCATATTCAATACAATCAAGGGGTTGGGTTAAAATTTCCAAGGTTGAATCATCTTGAAAATGGGTCGGTTTTGTTTCAGGATGGGGATAATAAATGAGGCCAGCATATTTGGCTTTTTTATAGACAACCTGACAAGCGGAAAAAGAGAAAGTTTCTGCTGGTGAGTGAGGATTCCATTGGACAGTTTCAAAAGTATATTGAGGATTGTGCAGTTTAAACTTGTAAGGACGAATATTAATGTTTAAAGTTCCTGGAAAAAAAGAAGCAATATCTAATCCTAGTTGTTTAAAGAAAGGGGTTTGCATTTTAATAGTTCCTTGAGGATAAGGACTATCTTTTGCCATTCCCGAAGCAACTTGATGGCCTTTAGTGATAATTCCTGTAACGTTTATCCACTTTTTGGTCATATTTTATAGTCAGTTTAGTTGTTTAATGATCTGTTAAACATGGATGTTAGAACCTGCGAAATTAATTTAAACCATTGGTATGTGGTAGCACAAAGTACAGAAGTTACCAGACAACCCATAGAAGTTCAGCTATGGCACCATTCCATTGTACTTTATCGAGATAGTAAAGGAAAGATTCATGGATTAAATAATCGTTGTCCTCATCGTCAGGTTAAACTGAGTGAGGGTAAGGTCATTGAAAATTCTTTAGAATGTGCTTATCATGGATGGCAATTTAATGGAGAAGGAATTTGTACGTTTATTCCCTATTTAAACCCCACCGTTAACGGTGGGGTCTTAAAGAATCAAGCTTTACCAAAGTGTAAAATTGATAGTTATCCCGTAAAAGAATGGGATGGCTTTATTTGGGTTTTTTTAGGAGATAAACAAGTTTTAATATCACAACAAGTGAAACCGATGAGTATTTCTGAATGGGAACATCTTAATTATATTGGGACAGTTTCGGTGATTGATTGTCAGGCTCATTTTTCTTTTCTTATTGAAAATTTAATGGATATGTATCATGGTCATCTTCATAATGATTATCAAGCTTGGACAGAGGCAAAATTAAAAGAACTAACCACCAATGAAAAAGAAGTTAAGGGAGTATATGAAGCAAAAAGTTATTATAAAATCGATAAAATTTGGTCAATTTATCAATTGTTTTTTCCTCGGTTTCGTGTTTTGCATTCTCAACCTTTAACGGTAAGTTATTGTTATCCCCATTGGCGATCAACTTTGGGAGAATATTTTACGATTTATTGTTTATTTTGTCCCATTAACCTAACTCATACTAAAGCTTATTTAATTCATTTTACCTCTTTAAATGCCTTTCACCGATTACATCAATTACCCCGATGGTTTCGACAGTTTATCAAAGATCAACTCTGGGGAACAGCACAAACCATGTTAGATGGATTAGTTAAACAAGATATTAGGATGATAGAACAAGAACAACAAGCTTATGCTCAACAATTTAACCACCCAACTTATGAGATAAATCCAACGATTGCTGCGGTTCAAACAATGATTAAAAAACAAGTTAAAAAAGAGCAATTAAAATGAAAACTCAATCATCATACTGTTTTTAATATAAGATTAATTTAACCCAGTATAGATAGTAATGATTATATTTTTTAAAAATGTACATCAAGAGCAGAATAAGATAAACAAGAATGGTATAATAAGAAAAGATAAACTCATTTCAGATAATGCCAAACTATGGAAAATGTCACTCCTAGTTTTATTTCTCCTCAATTATCTAGGGAAGACGTGAAACTAGAAACCCCATTAAAATTAGGTGTATTAGCATCAGGAAGTGGGACAAACTTTGAAGCGATCGCTAAAGCTATCAATCAACGACAATTAAACGCTACAATTCCCCTGTTAATTTATAATAATCCTCAAGCTAAAGTCAAAGAAAAAGCAGCAGCTTTCAAGATTGAATCTAGATTACTCAATCATCGAGAATTTAAGCATCGAGAAGACCTAGATCAAGCCATTGTAGCTCTGTTTAAATCTTATCAGATTAATTGGGTCATTATGGCAGGTTGGATGAGAATTGTTACTCCCGTTTTACTAGAAGCATTCCCCAATCATGTGATCAATATTCATCCCAGTTTATTACCTAGTTTTAAAGGAATTAAAGCAGTAGAACAAGCATTAGAAGCAGGAGTGAAAATTACAGGATGTAGCGTTCATCTTGCCAGTTTAGAAGTCGATAGTGGGCCCATTTTATTACAAGCTGCAGTTCCCATTTTACCCAAAGATACCCCAGAAACTTTACACGCTAGAATCCAAATACAAGAACATAAAATTTTTCCCCTTGCCATTGCCTTAGCTGCCAAACTATACCGTTAAAATAAATCAATTAACTATGAATGATCTTCCTGAGTTTATCCTTTTTGCTCAACATGGTTGGGCTGACACTAATGAAGAAATTAGTCAACTAGCTAACACATTAGCCAATGATAAAACCATTATTATTAGTCCCAATTTAGGGTGGGTAAAAACTTGGTTAAGTATGGAACCGTTAATTGAAAGGGTAAGCCAAAAAGCGGCAGAAATTAGCGAAAAATATCCCCAAACTCCTTGGCGAATTATTGGTCATTCAATGGGGGGATTAATTTGGATAGAAGTGCTGCATAAAAATCCTCAATGGTGGGAAAAAATACATTCTTTGACATTAATTGCTTCTCCCGTTGGTGGGGCAGATTTAGCCAGAATTATTGATCCATTATCCATTGGGGTTGGTATTGCCTCAGACTTAGGAAAAAATCGCCGTTTCAAAGCAGATAGAATCACAAAAATTGTTCCTACATTAGTGATTGCTGGTAATACTGATAATGGCAGTGATGGCACTATTCCCATTTCATCAACCAAATTATCCTATAGTCATTTTGTCTGTTTACCGAATATTTCCCATAGTCAATTAAAAAATCATCCTATCTTAGTGGATGTCATTCAAAAATTTTGGAAAACCTCACCAACCCCTGCCTTATTTGAAAAAAATTTTTCCACAGTTTTAATTGAAAGACTGCAATTAATTCCTGGGATAACTGATGGCCATCCTAGAGATTTTGAAAAAGCCAAATTTTACCTTAATTTTGAAAGAGGAATTTCCATCAAATTGTGGAAAAATCCTTTAAATATTCTTCATGTTTTTGTGGCCAATGAACAACAAGAATGTTTATACGCCGGGTTTGTGGGATGGATACATTCAGAAGGATTATATCAAGGGTTAGAAGCTATCCATCAAGACTATTATGAGTTAGTCATTCACGGACTTGATTAATGATTTCATATCTAAAATCTCTAGATGTCGTGAGGATTTTCTTCACAAACTATCCCGTAAGATAGTCAACGAAAACCAAGTTATTGCTGTAGAAAACCTCAATGTTAAAGGTATGGTTAAAAACCACAATTTAGCTAAAGCGATTAGTGAGCGAAAATAATTGGGTCTAAAACCCCGTCTTTGAAAGCGAATAGTTTTTGAGGGGGTAGTTCACTAACAAATTAGAGACATTTATGCTAACTTCTTATAGAGGAGTTTTATTTTCCTTCTTTGTCTTTATCTATCGACAGGCCCTTGCAGACGCGACTATCAATTTGTCTTTGTAGCAATGATAAAAATCTCACTCAGTTATTAACCAATCACCTGAGTGGCGATCGCTATCGTCTACATATTATCGATCAAGTAAAGAACTTAATCCCGTTCCTGCGGGATCATACTGAAACCATAGATTGTTTAATTGTCACAGACGAACCCGCTATCCTTCCCTTATTTAACCAACTCTATGAACAGGGAACCCTCTTACCAGTGATTATTTTTCAGGAAGAGGAAGATTTATCCACAACGTCGGCCAATGTCGAATCCCCCACTTTTTTGTATCATAGTGCCGAAGTGCGTCATCGGCTGAGGGAGTTAGATGAGATTCAGGTAACCATTGATCGTGCCATTACCAAGTTTTTACATTTAGGACCGAGTTGTTTTCTTGCTGATCACTCCCTGTCTTCTCAAGGAGACATGAGTACAGACAATCATCAGAGTTTTTTACTGTTACAACAGCGTCGTTTAGCGGAAAAACTCAAAGAAAGATTAGGTTATTTAGGGGTTTATTATAAGCGAAATCCTAAGTATTTTTATCGGAATCTTTCTCCAGAAGATAAACAGGCGTTATTAAAACAATTAATGACCAATTATCGAGAGATTATTCTCAATTATTTTGACGAAGATGCAGATGTGAATCAAGCCATTGATCAATTTGTCAATCAAGCGTTCTTTGCAGATATTTCCGTTTCCCGTGTCTTAGAAATACACATGGAACTCATGGATGAATTCTCTCAGCAACTGAAATTAGAAGGACGAAGCGAGGAAATTCTGCTCGACTATCGCTTAACCATTATTGATGTTCTGGCCCATTTGGGAGAAATGTATCGTCGTTGTATTCCCAGAGGAGACTTACTTTTTGATTTATTAAATCAAATCGATTAAAGTAGCTAAAGATTATAAAATACGACTAAGATAAATCTTATTGTTCTGTCAACCCTAGATATTTTTCTGATGATTTTCCTTCATAGATGGCCATGATTGACTTTAAAAAAACCTATGTTCTCAAACTCTACGTCGCTGGCAATACCCCTAACTCCGTGCGGGCTTTAAAAACCTTAAAAAATATTCTCGAAGACGAATTTAAGGGAGTTTACGCTTTGAAAGTTATTGATGTTTTGAAAAATCCACAACTGGCCGAAGAAGATAAAATTTTGGCAACTCCAACCCTAGCAAAAATTTTACCACCCCCTGTGCGTAAAATTATTGGGGATCTTTCTGATCGGGAAAAAGTCTTAATTGGCTTGGATCTTCTTTATGAAGAAATTAGAGAACGGGAGAATGATCCCTAAAAAATTAATCAGATTCGATTCAAGGTTACGCTTTCAATTTTCCATAAACCATCATATTTTTAATTAGAAAACGATTATAAAGTAGTCATGAATCAACCGCTTCCCAGTGAAAATCAACCACAACCATTAGCCCCTAAAGGTGTTCGTAAAATTCGGACAATGATCGAAGGATTAGATGAAATTACCCACGGAGGTTTACCTCTAGGAAGAACAACCTTAGCCAGTGGCACATCGGGAACAGGAAAAACCCTTTTTGCGGTGCAGTTTTTGTATCATGGCATTAAATATTTTGATTATCCTGGGCTGTTTGTTACCTTTGAAGAATCCCCCCATGATATTATTGAGAATGCCTATAGTTTTGGTTGGGATTTACAACAGTTAATCGACGAAGGTCAACTCTTTATTTTAGATGCTTCTCCTGATCCCGAAGGACAAGAAGTGGTAGGAAATTTTGATTTATCCGCTTTAATTGAACGCATACAATATGCCATTCATAAATATAAAGCTAAGTTAGTCTCCATTGATTCTGTTACTGCAGTCTTTCAACAATACGATGCTGCTTCTGTGGTTAGACGGGAAATTTTTCGCCTCGTTGCCCGTTTAAAACTGCTAGGAGTGACTTCGATTTTAACCACAGAACGAGTAGAAGAATATGGACAAATTGCCCGTTTTGGGGTAGAAGAATTCGTCTCTGATAATGTTATTATTCTTCGCAATGTTTTAGAAGGGGAACGTCGTCGCCGTACCATTGAAATTCTTAAGTTACGGGGGACAACCCACATGAAAGGAGAATATCCTTTTACTATTACCAATGATGGTATTAATATCTTCCCATTGGGGGCGATGAGATTGACACAACGATCATCCAATGCCCGAATTTCTTCCGGTGTTCAAACCTTAGACAAAATGTGCGGTGGCGGGTTCTTTAAAGACTCCATTATTTTAGCCACAGGGGCAACTGGAACCGGCAAAACTTTACTGGTGAGTAAATTTTTAGAAGAAGGCTGTCGTCAAGGAGAAAGGGCTATTTTATTCGCCTACGAAGAGTCTCGGGCCCAGTTATCTCGGAATGCCTTTTCTTGGGGCATTGACTTTGAAGAAATGGAAAGCAAAGGACTTTTAAAACTATTATGTACCTATCCTGAATCGGCGGGTTTAGAAGACCATTTACAAATTATTAAATCAGAAATTTCGGAATTTAAACCCTCTAGAATTGCTATTGATTCTTTATCCGCGTTAGCCAGAGGTGTGACCAATAATGCCTTCCGTCAATTTGTGATTGGAGTCACAGGATACGCTAAACAAGAAGAAATTACAGGATTTTTTACGAATACCACCGATCAATTTATGGGGGCCCATTCTATTACTGAATCCCATATTTCTACCATTACCGACACCATTTTAATGCTGCAATATGTAGAAATTCGCGGGGAAATGTCGCGGGCCATTAACGTCTTTAAAATGCGAGGATCATGGCATGATAAAGGTATTCGAGAATACATGATCAATCAAGACGGGCCGATTATTCAAGACTCCTTCCGTAATTATGAACGGATTATTAGTGGTTCTCCCACTCGTATTACTGTAGATGAGAAAAGCGAATTATCCCGTATTGTTCGAGGGGTAAAAGATAAAACTGAGGAGTAATACCAAATCTGATTTAGATACCCCCTTTTAAAATTGATAGCTTTAAAGCTTGAAAACCCTTCTGCCTTCTGCCTAGAAGCCTCCTGCCTCTCCTAGAAGATAAGATGGGTCCCGGAACCGGATTTGGTAT
>JAAUYD010134213.1_pt1 | contig 36598 bp, 27 predicted proteins | sample 7278101 | NCBI WGS metagenome assembly JAAUYD01 (sample SAMN14350128, study PRJNA611818) | marine sediment metagenome | isolation source: surface marine sediment (0.6m) | place: French Polynesia: Moorea | collected 2018-08
GACAAAGCTCATCAGCATCCCATCCACTAGTGTCGCCGAACTCATCCGACAGGTCCAAGAAGCGCTCTTCAACCACATCGGAATAGCGGCCCAGGACGATGATATTACCCTCCTGGCCATTCAACGCGTGGAGGCAATGACCCATTAAGGGGACGTGTGCTGTACAATCCGCGGCAGTCGATTATGGCTCAGATCGAGGTGCAAAATGGTTGATACCCGTATGCAACGCAAGCTGCGCGCCATATTCAGTGCCGATGTCAAAGGCTATAGCAAATTGATGGGCGATGATGACGAGCACACCATTAACACCATTTCCGCATACCGAAAAATCATGGCCGAACGGATAGCGGCCCATCACGGCCGCGTCGTGGATGCGCCCGGTGATAACGTCTTGGCTGAATTTAGCGGGGCACTGAATGCCGTCGTTTGTGCCATTGAGATCCAGAAGGAACTAGAGAATCAAAACAGTCACTTGCCTGAAGACCGGCGAATGGATTTTCGTATTGGTATCAATTTGGGAGATATCGTTCATCGGGATGACCGGATCTATGGCGACGGTGTAAACGTTGCCGCCAGGATTGAGAGCTTGGCGGATCCAGGCGGCATTTGTATTTCCAGAGGCATTTTCGATCAGGTAAAACACAAGGTCCAACAGGGATTTGAGTATTTGGGAGAGCATTCGGTTAAGAATATTGCTGAACCAGTAAGGATCTATCGTCTGTTATTGGCACCGGAATATCAAGGGAGAGTCATTGGTGAGCCGATTACCAAATCCTCAATAAATAAGACCGCAGCCATTGCAATTGGTTTAATTCTTGTTTTGAGCATTGCAGCACTTGCAGTGTTTTATCCCAGTCCTCCCTCTATTGAACCCGCTTCACTTGATAAAATGGCGTTCCCTTTGCCTGAAAAACCATCCATTGCGGTCCTACCCTTTGACAACATGAGTGACGATCCCAAGCAGGAGTATCTCAGCGATGGAATTGCAGAAGAGATTATCAGCAGCCTCTCCAAGACGGATCAGCTATTCGTGATTGCCCGCAACTCGTCATTTACCTTTAAGGGAAAGCCGGTGAAAGCGAAGCAGGTTGCTGAAGAGCTGGGTGTACGCTATTTGCTCGAGGGCAGTGTCCGTAAGTCCGAGGATCGAGTACGGATCACGGCACAACTAATCGATGCCGTCAAGGGAACCCACCTGTGGGCGGAACGCTACGACAGGGACTTGAAAGACCTCTTCGCAGTTCAGGATGAACTCACCATGAAAATAGTGACCGCCCTGGAAGTTAAATTGACAGAGGGAGAACAGGCACGCATATGGTGGGAAAAATCTGAGAACCTTGAACTCCGGCTGAAAGCAATGGAGATGTTGTCGCTCTGGCGGAAGGGCACGAGAGAAAGCTATATACGACTTGGCCAGCTCGCACAGGACGTCATCGATATGGCACCTGATGCGCCTACAGGGTATCAAGCGTTGGCCTGGTATTATTGGGCGCTTGCCATGCAGGGCCAGTCACCCATGGCATCGACCAAAAAGGCCTTTGAACTCGGACAGAAGGCTGTTTCCCTGAATGAATCCAATTCCATGAGCCATGGATTGCTGGGGAGCGTATACCTATTGAAGCGGCAGTTTGACAAGGCGATCGCTGAAGGAGAGCGGTCTGTAGAGCTTGATCCGAATGGGGCGATGATGCACGGTCTTTTGGGGATCACGCTATGTTATGCGGACAGAGCAGATGAGGGCATCAATCATCTCAAACAGGGGATTCGTCTCAATCCGTTTCCAGCGTATTGGTATTATCTTCAATTGGGCCGATGCTATCGAAAGCAAGGGCAGTATGAACAAGCCCTGGTGGAAGCCGAGAAAGCGATTCAACGCGCGCCAGATAGTTATGCGAACTATTTTCTTCTAGCTGCTGCCTATGCACAAATGGATCGGCATGAAGAGGCTAGTGTTGCCGCTAAAAAGCTCTTGGAATTGAATCCCAATTTTTCTGTAGAACGCGCTTCAAAAGCATGGCCGTATAAAAACCCGGCCGAAATCAAAATATTGGCAGATGCCGCCATCAAGGCAGGGCTGCCAAAATGAGAACCGTCTGTTCAGATATATTTTCAATAATTCCTATAAGTTATCAGGCATAATTGCTTTGCTAAATCGATGTCTAAGACGACGACTATTCTTCTCAACCTCTTTTTGAATCTGCAGACCGGTCTGATCGAGTAGGCTTGTTACAATTCGGCATCGATCAAACCACCAATTGAAATGGAAAGAACGCGGGCGTTTTCGCGAAATTGATCGTGTCAGTATTAAAGAGTGGACCGCTAAACTTTGTCACAGGCGAACAATCCAGCAGCTATAACTCTGCACGGGTGATGGTAAGGATTGGATGGCAATTCGTAAAATTTTATTTATGATTACGCACAAACTGTGTCGCCAACTGTGCCATACTATCGAAGTCTGGATTAAATGTAAGCCTTCGAACTGCCAATCCCTCGAGATTCTTTTCGCCCCACTGATAATGCGACCCTTTGCAATCATCATATTCCTTTTGATTTCTTTCAACCAGGTAATGAGAACAGCTTCTGTAATCACCTTTAAATCCATAGTGGTCGTTGGATACCGATATAGGAATTGCAGTATGAGAAAAACTCTCGACATTATATTTGGGATAGACGCTGTTTTTTTCACATACTCTTTTTCCTAAATCACAAATATCTGTTCTCGAATTAGGGTTTCTCTTGTATACAATAAGGTTGCTATTGGCTGACGCCCTGTTTTCGAAAAACGCTATTGTGTCCTGGCTATTAATGGTTTCGTCATCTTCGCTGATTACCGTAAAAATTGGTGTAGATAAGGGTTTTCCATTTAATCCAATATTTTTTGTGGTAAGAAGGTATACTTGATCTGCTGCATTTTTTGGGAATGATTCATATTTCGAAAAATCTTCGTCATGTAAAATATCGAACCAAGCTCTTTTCGGATCTATCCAACTAACCAGATAGTGCCAGTTTGCAAGGAAGCCACCTCTTGGTTTGATTCTTATTGCGGGTGAAAATAATAGCAGTCCACGTATATTATTATCGGTCTTATTATCTCTACTCATCAAATAGTTTAGTGCAAGTGCTCCTCCTGTTGAGAAGCCGGCTATAAAGATATTCTCAATTCCAGACTCAATAAAACTATTTACACCGTATTCAGTTGCAGCTACCCAATCATTATACTCAATATTTAGCAAATTACCTGGTGTTGTTGCATGCCCTGGTAAAACAATAGCTCTTGTTATGATACAACTCTGATTACTTACTAGTGACCTCGATAAATCTCTCAGTAAATACGGCGTATCCGTTAGGCCATGGATTAAAAGAATACCAACTACTTGATCTTCCTTACACTCATTAAATCCAGAGCTGGTATCTTGAAATGGAAACACCTTAACCAATTCTTCTTCGTTTCTAGCTAAGCCGTCATATTTTTTTATAGCGTCTGATACCAACTGTATATAATTAGAAAAGCTGAGGCCTTCATAAGAGTCAATGCCGAGTAACATTCCTCCATTGTCTTTATGCCTCTCACCAAGTTCCAAAGGCGCTCCTGCGCACCCAATTAGGAAAACAATAACCCAGAACAAGAATAAGTATCTTGCTACAAGCTTTTGCTTAATCATCCGCAACCCCCTTTCAATTCAGACAAATATTTATAACCGTCTAATATATTATTTGTTTTCTAAACATCGGGCATCATGCATCAAAGATACTCCAGAGCAACCTGTGGCCAGAATTATATTTAACAAACGGTGTAGAAAGGTATAGCAAACTGCTGTAAACAAGTGGGAACAGGCTATTTGAAGATGCGCAAGCAAAACGAATATAATGTTACGAGAAGGAGATTGGATACAAATCTTCCGGTCCGCTATTGCCGGCACACAATATCGTAAATTCAAGAGTGGTGTGTTCTTCAGTTCAGGTGGGATGATATAAATATGACATAAGACATATGAACACGTCAAACGATCAACTTATGCTATTCTATTACCGTTTCGAATTTTGTAATGCTAAAATGAGTCGAGCTTGTTATGATTTATTACAGTTTTTTTAGTCTTATACGTGAGACATCGGCACGATTTGAAAAGCTCATCCACAGGCGCATTGTGTGAATACTCACAATTCTTCTGTGAATTAATTCACTGAATTTTGTTATCCACTTATTAGGCTTGATTAGTTAATAGTACCCATTGTGCCTCAACTCGATCCATATTAGTGGTTTGAATCGGATATTCCAAGAATAATCTTAATGCCAATTTTTATGCCTGCATAAGGTCAACTTAGTGGTTCTGCAGTGTTTCACTGAAAGTTTGCCATTTTGACAGTTTCAAATTATTAAAGTATCTTTCCCATACCACAAGCAACCTCCCCTCTTCATTGGTCTTTGTCTAACCCAGCCGCTATCAATACGCATTGTGGCGTTGGTTGAGCACAATTTAACCCCCAGGGTCCTTCAACCCAGTGAGCGCTCTAACTCGTTGGCAGAACAAAGGAGATGGCTATGGCGAAACACACCTTATTTCTCGTTCATGGCATGGGACGCCATGACGGCACACAATGGGCCGATGAGATATGGCAGAAACTGGTCGACTGCTCCAAGCTGTATCCCCACTTTGAAACTCAAAAGGAGCTTGAAGAATATGCGGAGCCAGCGCCGATCACCTATGACGGTTTCATTCGACAGGCTCTGGCTCGGTGGGATTCTCAAGCCACATCGTTTCAGGCGTTTGCGCAGGGCAACGATTTGCAGCACGCGGGTGCTCTTGATTGGCTTGCCGGTATTGCTGACGATGATGCGGGGTTTGTGGCCAGCCACATCCTGGACGTCATCATATACCGCTTTTTCAGATTAGAGGCGGGACAGATTCGGACCCATGTCCAGAATGAAATTGCCCGCGTTGTGAATGGCAAACGGGCCCAGCACGCGGGGGCGAGGTTCAGTTTGATGGCCCATAGCCTGGGCACTTCGGTTGCCCACGACGCCTTGGCCAAGCTGGGTGCGATGCCGCAAATTGGCTCTAACGTCAATACGCTGAGTACGGCGCATTTACGGTTTAATTCGATCCATATGCTGGCCAATGTCAGCCGGGTGCTCCAGACGAATCCTAAGGCGTATGATTCGGTGGTGCGACCGGGTCCAAGGGCTAGTAAAAATCGATATTGTGGCCGGATGTTTTGTCATCGCCACGAGCTCGATCCTTTTCTCTTCCCAAAGCCCTTTGAACCTGAATCCTGGGGACCCGACTACCGCGCAAGGCATCTGCGTCATTACAGGGGGTGGAACATCCACTCCTGGCTCCATTATCTAGACAATCCCCGCGTTCACATCCCGCTGCTCAAATCGATCAGCAAACCGAGCGCTATTACCACTTCTATAGAGCGAGAGGCTGTTGACGCATACCCGCGGTTTGGCGGCGATCTGGAGAATGTGGCGGTTGCGCAGGCCAAGATAGCGGAGCTCCATGCGCTGGCGCAGGAGATCGATGAAGACAAGGGCCTCGAGGAAAATATCGGGACCATCACTAAGATGTACAACCTGCTATTAGAATTGAAAGAGATCGCTGGAGAGACCTGGGCGACTCTGGAAGGGAGCCTGCCATGATGCGACGATGGCACCTTGTTGTAGTATGTTCTGCGCTGGTCCTCACCATACTCGGGGCCTCCTCTCTATTTGCCGAGATGGTGGTCAATATTGATAATGTGCCACCTGAGTATGAGGAGGATGTGGCGGCATGGCAGACGGATCTCGACATTGCGACCTCTCCGTTCCACCGTCAGCGATTTAAGGACACCTATGTTGAAGCGATAGCGGAGGGTGACATCCTTAACATCGCGAGCCAGATGATCTCCGATTTCGATAACTTGGATTGGGGAGATGAGGAGGACAAGCAGCAGCGAATCTTAAGCCAGCTGGAGCGTTTTCTTGATGCGATGAAAACGGCACTGGCTTCTGATGACATTGACCCGCCTCTGGATGAGCTTTCAGAGCAGAATCTGTTTATCGGCATCATGGGGAACCTGGATCATGGGCTCGGATCATTGATGATGGAAGATGATACCGATACGCGGGGTAATGATGTTAAGAGTTATTTTAAGGGTACACCGAATCGGGTACTTCTGTATGAGTTCATTGAGGTGGACACCAAAGAGATGGCTCGATTGCTCCTTGCGCCCGAACATGTGCGTCAGTGGCGGATCCTTGAAAATGCCCTCACCGATTTGGTCAATGAGCAGTCTAAGCTGGTTATGGCGGCCAATGTTCGAGATCTAAATCTCGCTGCTGAGCGATGGGACAATTTTCTGAATAAGGGGTATTCGCAAACACCGTGGGAAGCGCTTTTTAACGGTTATGTCATTGGCGTTCCGGAGAAAGAATTTGGTCCACCGACGCGTCAATGGATCCTGGCCCATCCCACCATTGGGGTCGAGCTCAGTGTGGATCCCCTTGACGAATCCAGGATTAAGGAGGCACTGCACATAGAGGCGCTTGGCCACGTCTGGTATCGGGGCAAGAAACTGGATCGTTTCTGGGGAGTCTCTGCTGCGATCTCCATAAGAGAGGATCTTGATCCAGGCATCGGGGTTCTAATCCATTTTAGGCGCAATTGGAACCTCGGGATCACGTGGCATGATGTGGATGAGGACCCGTTCCTCTTCTTTAGTGTGGATCTCCTTCAATTCGTAAGGCAGTCCGCATCACAGTACAAGGAGCGGTATAAGGCCGTAAGGACGCTGCTTGATGAAAGAACACCTTAAGCGCTGCGTTCGAAAAGGAAACGTTAACTGGTAGCCGAGGGGTTTTAGCTGAGGTAAACAGTGCCTTCCCCAATTGAGCGTAAATCGGGGGATAACGCCCAAGCGGTATTCTGGGCCATTGGTGCTCTATTTAGTCGACACTGAAAAAACGCCTAACCAGCATTAATTATTTTAAAAATATAGCGATTCATGATATGTGAAACTGCAAGATATCAACACTAACCCTCCACTTTTCTTGCAAATTTTATCACATGAAACCACGAAAATCCGCCCTCAAAAATCGGCAAAAGGAACTTTTCAAGGTTGAACTCCTTCAAATTATCGATCCAGGCCATCGTCTTCTCAAGCTGGCCAAAGTAGTCGACTGGGATCGGTTAGAAGAAGTATTAGGCGAAACCTATTGTCCCGACAACGGACGTCCGGCGATCAGCACCAGATTGATGGTAGCGCTGCACTATCTCAAGTACACCCATAATCTCAGCGATGCTGATGTTGTTCAGGCCTGGGTTGAGAACCCTTATTGGCAGCATTTTTCCGGCATGACGTATTTTGAGCATCAAGTACCGATCCACCCATCGAGCATGAGCCGCTGGCGCAAACGCATTGGTGATGCCGGAGCAGAACAGCTGCTTCAAGAAACCATAGAGGCCGGATTGAAATTATAGGCAGTAAAGGTCTTTATGCTCAAACGCATCAATGTGGACACCACCGCACAGGAAAAAGAGGTTCGGTTCCCAACCGATGCCCGTCTGTATGATCTGGCCAGGCAGCGGTTAGTGGATGCGGCCAAATAAAGGGACTTCAATATCCGGCAAAACGACAACCGAAAGGCCAAACAGCTAATTGCCCAGCAAAGCCGACATGCCCATGCCCGGCTGATGAAGCGAGCCATACGATGTACGCGCAAATTAAAAACCGACCTGGGCCGGGTGATCCGCTACATCGAAAGAAAATGCCAATATCCTGATCAACCGTTGGACCAGTTGCTGTTTATCAAACTACCGTGAGGCCAGATGCATATTATCAATCTAAAAAGACACCGAGCCACCATAAGGCAGCCCGGTGAGGAGGAGGGAAGAGTAGAGGTTTTTTCAGAGGATCGGACTTACTGGTTATAATTTGAGGCCAGCAGAGTGTCCGATTTATGATAATACAATAACGCACCATCCTTACCGCAAAATGACGCCAAGATTACTTGATAGTCATCCTGACTATCATTTCCGATGTATTCTTTGATGATTGAAAATCATCCTACCAGCATACTCGCAAACCTCTATATTATATTTCGATTAGTATAAGCGCGGCCGGATCGGATGGGAGGACCAGGCGAAGCGCCGATGGCGGGACGCGAATCACCGACGGTTAGAGGATGAGGATTTTTGCGGCTCGGTAATCGACCAGGAGCCCTCCGGGCTTTGGGGGCTCAGCGATTGGTTGGATTCGTCTATCTGCGGTTCGGGGAAGGGCAGAGCGGTGTCCGATATCGAGGGGATCGGTCGGATCACCCCCGGCACCACCGAAGGGCGGTTGGTGGAGATGGCCAAAGCGATCCAGGCGGAGGCGGCTGTAATTAGCGTGGTTCTGGACGTAGACGCCAGCCATGACGAAGTTTGAAAAAGCCATGAATGCGTAACCCCTACTATATCGACGGATACGATCCGTTTTACCGCCACACACCGGATGACCTGGCAGGACTTACGATCTTACAATGTGACCTGTTCGAGGAGGGTGAAGACTCATAGGTGACAACTAGAGCGATGTATCGCAGCTGCCGCAGATTCTACGAGAAGGGGAACGGTGTTGTTGATTAACGGTTTGTAAAAAATGGAGGTAGCTATGGCGGGAATGAGCCTGGCGAAACCGGGAAGCGAATACGGTAAATGTAATGAGCCATGCAACTAAAGAGACTGTGCGAAGCCACGTGAGGTGGCCGCTATTGTATGTCGTTTTTGCGGTAAACCCATCGGTTACGACACACTGTTAGCCAAGGACCCGAAGAAAGACCTGACGGCTGAGGGCGACCTTGTTCATTTGGCTAGTCTGTATGATCGGCTCGAAACGAACGTCGTTCAACAGAGCAACAGGAGGCAACATGCTTACAGCTAATAAGCACACCAAGCTGTACCCCGAGGCTTTGAACCTGCTGGCCAGTTGTAGGGAGGGGCGTCGGCTATTGTTTCAGGCGCATGATATTTTAGAGCGTAAAGAATATCTCTCATCTCGTTGTGATCGGCCGATTTTTTCCAGAGATCTCGAGCGCACCATCGCTGAACATGAGCGTGATGCCTGGAAGTGAATCCTGGTTGATATGTTCAGGCCAAGGCAGGTGAGTCTTGATCATTTTCGAGAGCTGCAAGCCAAGATCGAGGCGGGTGGTATCCCTGAGCTGCCGCATACGAATCTGCTGAGGGTTGCCCTGGAGGCTCAGAGGAACGCAGCGCACTGATTCAATGCAAGCAGGGTGGGCTCTGGGAAGCCCACCCTGCTTTCATAGCTGACACAGGGACATGAGGGTGTTGTTGAAGTATGCTCATGCCAACAATCAATAGGAGACAAGTTGAGAAGGCAACGATCCGTTACTGGGGGACAACACTTTCCGAGATACTATTGACTATTTCTGGTACCCGCGAATCGAGAAAATCATTACAACCTGCCTCATCATACGCAGCTAGTGCATCTTCTAGCATTTGCTCCCGACGAAAATAGTCCATCTTTGTGCCATCGTCTTCCGGGTCCTTTAGAGTATCGATTTTTCTGACAGTACGCATTTGGGAATAGTCTCGCACTTCATTCAGCAATTCTTTACATCGCTGAAAAAGTGCCTTTTCCTCATTTGTCATCTTGTCCGGTCGGTCGACTTTATATTTGATATCCGCGGATGTTCCGGTATTGGTGACCGTAATTGTGATGTTCCCGCAACTGACACACCCCCCTCCCCCACCTTTCTTTTTCTTCTTTGGTTCGACAACAATTGTGTAATCGGCCTCCTCCTCCTCATCATCATCTGCCAACACGTGATGGGAAGGAAAAAATGATAAAGCAAGAAATAAAGATAATGCAAACACAAAGGATTATTTCATAACAAATCCTCTCTAATTCATTTCGCATTGCTATCGCCTGACGGGCATTTATAACGGGCAGCGATTATTAAAAATTAGTCTACAGGCCAGTTTTGTTCACCTGCAGGGATAATGACGGCGAGAAAGGCGTTTAACGATTTGCGACTTAGATAAAATGCTATGATGGGCGGATATGAAATCCGGCGACAGCTATTTTATCAAAGTCAAGGCGGGTAAGAAGGGATGTAAGGCACCACTAAATATGTCAGTATTCACCTCGGCGACCAGACACATAGGTGTTGACCTCCTGGGTCGTCGCTGCGCTCTGCTGCCATGAGGTCAACACCCGCGGCCAGCTCTCCGGGTTGATCTACAATCTCAGCCGGTCTGATTTTAGCCAGAGGGAGATTGAAGAGACGGGGGGGCATTATGGGTCGGTTCATGAAGCCACCGTTCACCCTAGGTGTTCCGGTATTGGCTTTCCCATCGCCTTCAGCGAAGGCGGTGGCAGTGTGTCATCCTGTCTGATTTTTTCTATCCGGTTGTGAGGTTTTCATGTCAGGCTTGCCCAACGGTGGCAGGTCGAACAACTTGCGATCCGCCGGACGTTTGAGAAATCCATCCATCTCTTTTTGCAGTTTTGCTATGGGCTCTTTCTCAAGGAGCCATGCGCCGAGAAGCACCTTTCTGCGTGTATCGTCCTTGCGCTTCTGGGCTTTAACCCTTGCTTTTTCAGCGGCTAGTATTTATGTACGCTCCCGAAGTACCTGGCACCAATATTGTGCAACTCTTCTTCGTAGACGCTCATGGCCTCGGTATGGTCAAACAATAGTTGCAATGCAAGATCAGTTAGGCACAAAATTCCTTCAAGGCTTGTCGTACAAGCCGGCCGATGGCCATCTGCTGGGGACAAAGGCGTTCCACTGCATCATAGTCCAGGGCGGCGATTTCGATGCGCCGCTCTGGATGCAATTGATCGAAAAACGCCTGCGCGCGATGGCGGTCGCCATAGCTGCGCCAGTACATCAAATGTCGCATGATGTCGCCCACGGGCGCCCTACCATCCAGGGCCGCTTCACAGATGCGGGTGCAGCCGCTGCAATAATCTGATCGGGTCTCGTACGCATAGCGCTTCAGTCGCCACCGGTCACCGGAGGTAAGTCGGGTCCGGTTCAATGCGGCCGCCACATTGGCCATCAAAATGCTCATGTTCGGCATTTCGGAGCATATGCTGGCTATATCTGGATTGTCCCAGATGATCCTGAGTTTGGCTTGAGCATCGGTGAATCCCTTCTGAAGCAGCCGCTCGACCATATCGCTCTCGGTCCGGGTGCCCGTTCTAAAGGATCCTCCCCCTTGAGTTTTCATTGCGGTCAACCCGATGCCGGCATCGACACAGGCCGCTATCGCCCGTTTCATTTCGTTGCGGTGCATCAGCCGGAAATTGTAGGACATCATGATTCCATCGATCCATCCGAGTTTGGCAGCACCCAGCATGCAAGCCTCCATGTTGGAATGGGTGCTGAAACCGAAAAACCGGATTTTGCCCTCCGCCTTTTTCTTTTCTGCCCAGGTGCGCATGGCGTCGTCAAGCGCACCAATGTCACCTACGCTGTGCACGAAAAAAAGATCCACATATTCGGTGTTGAGCCTCTGCAGCGACGCTTCGAGTTCTTCGCTCATGCCACTGAGGGTCCAGGCGTGGGATTTGGTTACCAGAAAAATCTCTCCGCGATCCTTGGGGAACTTCCTCAGGTATTTGCCGATGAGTTTTTCGCTGTTGCCGCCCATGTATGAGTGGGCCGTATCCCAATAGGTCACGCCCCATTTAAAGGCCTGTCTAAGCATCAGCAGCGGCAGGTTAAGGCTGCCACCGAAACCCAGAATCGGCACCCGCACGCCGGTACGGCCAAAAGGCCGGGTCGGCATCTCATGGGTTTGATCCAGCGATGCGGCGCGTCCTTGAAAGGGGTTTACGAGGGATGCAGCAGTTGCAGAAACTGCTGCCTTGAGAAAAGATCGACGGGAATCAATGTGCCGTTTGGTCATCGTTTAAGATATTGAATCTATTTAAAAATCATGAGAATTTATAAACACACTACCCAACAATGATAGTAGTCATCGGATCCCTTTTGTCCACGACCGCACCCATTCGCCCAAGCGACGAACGACACGGTAGGATCAGTGCATATCAAGATTGAAGCGGTGTTATTCTGTACTCATGCGCTGTATTTCAGGCTTTTTCATGGTGCCGAATGGTAATCATTTCGATATGAGATTCACGACCTCGCTATGCAGCAAAGGCATAATCGATTTCTGATAATCACCACGCGCATGCCAGCCCAAAAACAAAACCCGATCCGCTAAAAGCGAGTCAGGTTTATTGGTGAGGTGATCTTGCACATGCTTTGCACAGCGTTCATGAAGCTCTGCACCAATTAGTATATGCGATCCGATCAATTATGTAATGGTGGAGGCGGCGGGAGTCGAACCTACGTTGGCCCATACAGCCACAGGGGTTTGGAGCGGTTTGCCGAATGTTTACCGAATTTCGAAGTTATGTACAAATCAGAATTATCACTGACAGAATCATATTCTAATCCTCCCTGTTTGCATTTTCCTTGACATGGAGAATGGCGATGATAAAAATACCAACAGAATCTTATTTGTATGGGTATTTTTATCATGACCTCACAAAACACACATATATCCGAGTCTCGATTCGCTAGGGCAACAAAAATATTCAAAAAGCATGGTGGTATCCTCAGAACATCTCAAGCACTTCAAGCTGGTATTCATCCCGGAACGCTATATGCCATGCGGGACTCAGGGAAACTGGAAGTTATCAGCCGTGGCGTGTTTCGCCTTTCGGATATCCCACCGCTGGGATATCCGGATCTCGTAACCGTTGCGACCCGGATCTCACACGGTGTTATCTGCCTTATTTCCGCCCTGGCTTTTCACGAACTGACCACCCAGATACCTCACGAAGTTCACGTAGCGCTAAAGAGAGGCGCGGAAGAACCCCGCATAGATTATCCTCCTGTGAAAACATATCGTTTCACAGGTGAGGCATTCACTGCAGGTAAGGACGTTCATGACCTCGATGGAGTCAGTGTGTGTATTTACAGTCCGGAAAAGACCCTTGCCGACTGTTTTAAATTCAGAAACAAAGTCGGCCTTGACACCGTAATAGAAGCGATCCGATTTTACCGTGAACGAAAAAAAACCAAAGTGGACGATCTTATGAGGTATGCCACTATCTGCCGTGTGAGTAAAACCATGCGTCCCTACCTTGAGGCAATCCTATAATGGCCGTGAAAACCAAAAACATGGCAGCTTCAGTGCACCAGCGTCTTCTTAAAAAAGCCCGGGAATTATCATGTCCTTTTGATGAAATTCTTCAACATTTTGCTATCGAAAGGTTTATATATCGGCTTTCTAAAAGCCCACACGCTGACAGGTTCGTCCTTAAAGGAGCCTTGATGTTTTCGGCATGGACTGGATCAATGTCTCGACCAACCATGGACATTGATCTTTTGGGAAAAATAGAGAACAGCCTCGAATTAATCACCGCGGTTGTTAAAGATGCATGTGATACGGGGGTTGATGATGATGGAATCGTTTTTCATAAAGATACTGTTACTGCCACTAGAATTACCGAAGATGCGGGTTACAAGGGCGTTCGAATATTGCTCCGTGGCAATCTCGGCAACATACGGCTCTTTCTACAAATAGACGTCGGATTCGGAGACGTGGTTATCCCTGAACCCGGGAAGGTGAAATATCCTATACTCCTTGATTTTCCGCCTCCAGAACTCCACGGATATTCCATGGAGAGCACAATAGCAGAAAAGTTTCAGGCTATGGTGAAGCTCGGTTTGCTGAACAGCCGAATGAAGGACTTTTATGATATCTGGCTATTATCTCGTATGTTTGACTTTAGGGGAGAAACGCTAATCGAGGCGATTGAGAAAACGTTTGAGAAACGCAAGACACCGCTCATCAACGAACCAACTGTGTTCAAAACGACATTCATGAAAGATGACACCAAGCAAGCTCAATGGAAAGGGTTTATTGAGAAAACTAGACTTACCGACTCACCGTTATCATTTGAGGATATCGCTGCTGGCATCAAGGATTTTCTTCAGCCAATAGTAGACTCAATAATCAACAATCGGACGTTTCAATCATTCTGGACCGCACAGGGTCCTTGGCGCAGATAAACCTTCTCACAGTATAGCTGACATTTTAGCCGGTCATACAATGGATTACAGAAAGCTTCTCGAAAAATATAATATTCTGTTGGAACAAGTAGATCGGTTAACAAAAGAAAACCGTCGATTGAAAGCCAAATTCGGGTTGCAGGAACCACAGGCCCCACGAAACACTAGTCAAGTAATTAAGGTGGAATGTGTGCCAGATGGTGAAGCAAATGACGTAAAGCCACTTGCAGATGTGTGCAGCGCCTCGGATCCCATTTCGAAAATTCGCCTGTTTATGTCCCTGTTCAAAGGTCGTAAGGATGTCTATGCAAGGCGATGGGAAAATAAAAATAAAGAAACGTCGGGGTACGCGCCGGTCTGTCTGAATCAGTGGCAACCAGGGGTATGCAGTAAGCCCAAAATTCCCTGCTCAAAATGTAAAAATAAATCATATGCCGTATTGGATGAAAATGCCATTGAGGATCATCTCAGAGGAATTATCGTCGTCGGCATCTATCCCATGTTGCCGGATGAAACATGCTGCTTTCTGGCGATTGACTTCGATGAGGCGGACTGGCTAAAAGATGTATCTGCAGTACGGGATGTTTGCAACGAGTTCGAGATCCCCCTGGCAATTGAACGTTCACGCTCAGGTGCTGGTGGTCATGCTTGGTTTTTCTTTGAAAATCCAATTTCTGCCGTTCTTGCAAGGAAATTCGGTACCGCCTTGCTTACCTGCACAATGGACAGGCGACATGAAATAAAATTCCGTTCTTATGACAGGTTGTTCCCGAGCCAGGACACCATGCCCAAGGGCGGTTTGGGAAATCTGATTGCGCTGCCGCTGCAAAAAACAGCCAGGGAAAAATCAAACAGTGAATTTGTCGATAGTAATTTTCGTTCGTATAATGACCAATGGAGATTCCTTTCCTCGATTCAAAGGATCTCAGAAAATCGATTAGAACATCTTGTCTCAGTACTTTCCCATGGGAATGAGTTGGGTAATTTGAAGATCGACGATGAAGAGAAAAAACCGTGGGAAACCCAGCATCCGAAAATAATACTAGTAAAAGACGATTTTCCTGATCGTCTCGAAATCGTCAAAGCAAACATGCTATTTGTTCCTAAAGCCGGAATCTCCCAAAGGGCCCTCAATCGGTTAAAGCGTCTCGCGTCTTTTAAAAACCCTATGTTTTACCGACAGCAGGCCATGCGTCTTCCAACCTACAGGCAGTCGAGGATCATATCCTGTGCGGCTGAAACAAAAGATTTTCTGTGTCTGCCCAGAGGGTGCGAGCCGGAATTGCTCGATGAGCTTGAAGCACGCGGAATCGATGTCGAGATGATCGACAAAACCTTTGGCGGAAACAAGATAGATGTAGAATTCAAAGGACATCTGAGAGACGAACAGACCCTGGCACTCAGGAATCTGATCCAGCATGATACCGGCATTCTTTCGGGCACAACCGCCTTTGGCAAAACCGTCGTGGCAATCAAACTGATTGCGGAGAAAAAAATCAACACGCTGATCCTGGTGGACAAAATCAGCTTGCTGTCACAATGGAGGGAAAGTCTATCGGAATTCCTCATAATCAACGAAACATTGCCGGAGGTACAGATCACCGCTGCCCCCAAGAGGGGGCGAAAGAAAAAGAAAAGCGTTATCGGACAAATAGGTGGTGGGAAAAATGCGCTGAGTGGGATTATCGATATTGCGGTGATGCAATCGCTCAGCAGGCAGGGTAAGGTGAAGGAATGCGTTAATAATTATGGTCTCGTCATTGCCGATGAATGTCATCATGCCTCGGCGTTCACCTATGAGCAGATTTTAAAAACAACCCACGCGAAATACATTTATGGTCTAACTGCTACACCAACGCGAAAAGATGGTCACCACCCGATTTTGTTCATGCATTGCGGCCCGATCCGCTATCGTGACAATCCTAAAAAACAGGCAGAGAACAGACCATTTAATCATTACATAGTCCCCCGATTTACTCCTTTGAGGGTACCTCTGGGCACCGACTCGAAAGACCTATCCATTCAGGAATTATATTCCAAAATCATGGATAGCGACTTCCGAAATCAGTTGATCGTCGATGATTTACTCAGAAACTATCGTCAAGGTAGAAACTGCCTTGTTCTGACCCTAAGAACGGCCCATGTGGAGCGGCTTGCAAAAAGAATAGAAGAAAATATTCCGGACGTCATCGTTCTTACTGGTGGCATGGGGAGGAAGTCAACTCAGGAAGCCTTTGAGCGCATCGCCAACATTTCTGCCGAAAAAAATATCGTTCTGGTGGCAACCGGTCATTTTATCGGAGAAGGGTTTGACGAACCGCGCCTGGATACGCTTTTTTTGGCCATGCCAATATCCTGGAAAGGGACACTGCAGCAATATGCAGGCAGACTCCACAGACTGTTTAAAACCAAAAAAGAGGTCCGGATCTATGATTATGTAGACATCCAGATAAAGATGCTTGAGAACATGTATCAAAGGCGTCTGAACGGATACGCTTCAATGGGTTATAAGGCCAAGGGGGAAGAGGTCATGGACGCCCCGCTGGATATCATATTCGATAAAGATAATTTTATTTCTGTATTCAATCAGGATATTGTTGAGGCCAAAAAAGAAATCCTGATCGTAAGTCCGTTTGCAAGACAAAGGCGTACCCATCAAATGATACAGCATTTGAAAACTGCAATCGGGGAACACATCCTTATCACCGTCGTGACCCGTCCGAAAGAGGATTTCCCAAAGAAGGATCACCCTGTTTTAAAAAAGGCTTTGAATCTCTTAACCCGTAGCGGGATAAACATCATATATAAATCGAATATCCACCAGAAATTTGCCATCATGGATCAAAAAATCGTGTGGTACGGCAGCATCAACCTATTGAGTTACGGGAGCGCCCAGGAGAGTATCATGCGGATTGAAGGTTCTAATATTGCAAGCGAATTGATAAAAAGCATAGAAAATGCGTGAATAGATCTAACTCACTTCATCGTTCAGGGAGGTATCTAAATATTTCCCAAGTTACTGCTATTCTTGATCACGACCGATAGCCACCTCTGATGTTGTAGAAAGATCGCAGGAAAATGCCCTCATCGCTGTTGAAAAAAATGAGCTGGCATGACTTTTTAACGCGCTTCTGCACGGTTTGTTGGATGCCAACGAAGAGATATGTCTTGGGGCAAAACCAAGGGAAGCCTCCTCAAGCAGCTGGCAACAACAATGGTTTGTGGCGGATTCGGAGGCATCGATTGTCGTTGACAGCGTCACAGGAGGGCCTAATGTGGCCGGTACCCGTTTTGGGAAAAAACAGTATTATTCTATTGAGTACCTGTATGAATGGTCATTGTTCGTCCTGATGTAATCGAGTAAACTTGATCGAAAACAATGATTTCTTCAGTTTTGGCTACCTGGGTATCCAGATAAAAAACTGCTTCCTTGGATTTGATGGTTACATGCAACGTGCTGTCACGCCATTTGATTTTGAATTGCAAATATTCCCAATCTGATGGCAACCAAGGCTTAAACGTCATAAGACCTTTTTTTACCCGAAAACCACCAAAACCAAATACAGCATTCTGCCAGGTACCCCCTGCCGAAGCGGCATGCATGCCCCATTCGGTATTTCCTTGATTATCGATGAGATCGCAAAGGGCTGATCGAAGGAAATACTGTACCGCCTTTTTTGTGTCGCCGACTTCAATGCCCATTATGGCATGGATACAGGGGCTCAGGGATGACTTATGCAATGTTCTTTGTTCATAGAATTCATAATTGATGCGCTTAGTTTCATCATCAAACGCGTCCGGCAATACATACATTAACATGACGATATCAGGCTGCTTGAGCAAAGTGGTCTCACCGGCATTAAATTCGTCGTATCCGGCTGGATAAAGCGGCATGTCGTTTTCGTCCCATTCAGAAATGGGGACCTCTTTACACTGGAAGTACCCTTCAAATTGTTCAATCAGTTTATTTTCCGAATCGCTTGCAAGGTAAATCTTATCAGCCATGTTTTGCCATCGATTGATGGTTTCATCGTCGATGGCGAGCTTATTAACAACTACTTCAAACGCGTTTGCCTGATGCGTTTTTAACCAGTCATACCATAGCGCTGCTTCCTGCAGATTCCAGCGGACCATCCAGTTGGTGTAAAAACTGTTATACACGTGCTCATGAAATTCATCCGGGCCGATCACTCGATTGAGTTCGTAGCGATCCTGGGCGGCATTATATTCCAGGCGGCTTTCCCAGAATAGTGCCGTTTGAAAGAGGATCTCAGCACCATAATGGATAAAGAAATCATAGTCTTGCGTGGCATTCAAATAAGTTAGAATACCGTAGGCGACATCGGCCGTAATATGGATTTCTTCTTCCCCGGTCCAGATGCGATGGGCCCCATCGGCCGTCCACTTAGGGGTGGTTTCCAAACCACTGTCAGCAGATTCCCACGCATATTGCGCACCTTTGAAGCCATTGGCTTTTGCGTTTTCGATGGCTCCGGATAATGTATGATAGCGGTACAGCAGTAATGCTTTGGCCGTTTCCGGCTGGGTGTATATATAGAAAGGCAGCAGAAAGATTTCAGTATCCCAGAAGACATGTCCTTTATACCCTTCGCCGGATAAGCTTTTTGCACCTATGTTAACCTTGGGATCGTGTGGATTGGCCATTATCAGTAAATGATAGATGTTGAAACGTAACGCCCGGGCTGACTTTGCATGCCCGCCGATGATGCAGTCCGAATCCGCCCATTTTTTAGTCCAACAGTCTAGGTGGTCTTGCAGGTTGGCCTCAAAGTCTCGATCTTGTAAAGCATTCAATTTATTAAAACAGGCTTGTTGAACATCTTCACGGGCCACGTCTCTGGAGGTGTAAATGGCGACATTTTTATCAAGGGTATAGGTCACTCCCTTGTGGGCTTCAAAAGAAATAGTCTGCCATACTTTTTCATAATCCAGCCGGTAACCGCTATGCGTCTTTTGATGGGCGCAAATCAGCGCTGTTCCATACCCTAAACGATGCCGACTATGGATGGTTTCCATCTCAAGATAAACAACATTGTTTTGAGCTACACTATTTGTATACTGTAAATGTTTGCTTTTGGCCCACTTTTCCCACTTAACTTCAGGGTGGAATACGGGCTTATTGGTGTATACAGGCAAGCGGTCCAGATTATACCGCTCGCCATTAATGCCACTTTCTACTGTGAGGAGGCCATCGTAGTTCTCAGGCGTTACTGCCACCCGGATGCTGCACAAATGTTGATCACTTAGACTGACGTAGCGGATACTCTCATACCGTGTCCGGTGCCCTCGCCTGTCTTCAAAAACTGTCGAACGATATAGTAAACCATTGCGCATATCCAACGACCGTATATGCTCCAATATCTGGCAGCTTTGCATGTTCAAACGCTCACCCTCAACCCATATGATCAGAGGCAACCAGTTGGGCGCGTTAACCAACTCGATAACTGAGGCATCGTGATCATCGAATATACCGGCAATATAGGTCGCAGAGTATTCGCCCTTAATCCCCTCCTCAAATGCCCCTCGTGTGCCCTGGTATCCATTGCCCAGGGTGAAGATAGTTTCATGGAAACCCAGCATCTCTGGATCGAACGCCTGTTCTTCCACCAGCCATTCCTCATCACTGAGCAGATTAGCGAGTGCCATGTATTTTTCCTTGCTTAATGGGTTCAAAAGGGGGAGTAAATTCAATCAACTTAAGATACTATTTTTGACCATAGGTGACCGCGATCTGCTGTTCGGTTTCCTCTATGTTTTTGTAAATGTTCAGTTTCGTACCCGTACAACGTTGGGCCCCCATTGCATTGCCGTAATAACAGGCTTTCACATAATTACGGGTTTTCAAATAACCAAACGCGAGCCCACCGGCAAAAGAATCCCCGCAGCCGGTGGTGTCGACAACCTGATCAACCTGAACCCTTTTGATAAAATGTTCCTCTATTTGGTCATTTGCATTTTTAAAATACAAAGCACACCCGTACTCATCCAGTGTGACATACAGTGCCTTTACACCGAGATTAAGACAGTGTTGGGCAAGTTTAGGCAATTCATCCAACGGCAACTTGATCTCCTCTTTTAATGTCTGAGGATCATACTCCTGCGCAAACCAGCTGCAGCCGGCTTCTTCCAGATTCATTTTCAGAATGTCAATGTAAGGTAGCCACAAATCACGGTCGATCCAGAACTTTAAAAATCGTTCGCCACGCCATGTGCACGTATTGGTAGGTCCATGGGCATCGAATATCACCATCCCCTCACTGTGGGACTTGAGATATTGCAAGGTGCTCAGGGAAATTTCAAAATCGGTTACGGGTACAAAGACAAAGGCATCAAAATCTAGTAGATCCTTCAGGTCATCCGGGACGATTGGATTCATAAATGCGGTTTGCCGCTCGATGCGTTGGTTCTGATCAACATATTTCAGTCGGATAATATCGCCCTGATCCAGATCTGCTGTCACATGGCTGCAATCCACATTTCGAAAAGATGATAATATCTTTTGAATGGGTGTCAGATCGATTTTCCGCACATGGGTTACAGGGACAATGCGTGATTTGTCATTCATCAACGTTGACAGAGCCACGACCGGATAGATGACACAGCCGTATTTTTCTACTTCATCATTCTGGTAAGTGGTGATGTGGTCTCGTGGGATAGGGCCGAGCACCGCAACCTTGTATGCTGTCGACATGGCCAAGCTCCCTTTATTTGCCGTATACCTGTTCTTTCGTAAAAAATCCTCCGGCAATAACGGAATCGTCAATATTCTCTTTGGTTATGAGTGCCACCGGCGTGATAATAGTCGGAACATCCGTATATCCATTATTAATCATTTTAAAATCTTCAACCAAATCTGTTACGGCTTTGTCCGGATTTTTTGCAAGCAGTAAGGCAATTTCGGCGGCCCTGTAAGCTAATGGTTTAATCTTTTTCCAGATATCAACCGTTTGTTTGCCCTGAACAATATATTGGATATTTAATAGGTCAGCATCAGACCCAGCTACAAACACTTCTTCTGAGTCCGCAAGCCCTTCTATGGCCAGCGCGGCAATGACTCCGCTTGCCAAACCACTGTTATTGCATATAAAGGCGTCAATTTTATTATTGAATTTTACCAGAAGCGTTTCCGTTGTCTCTCTCGCCAGGTCGGGAGACCAGTCTAAATGTGACCGTTGGGCCACTAATTTCAATCCAGGATTATTCTTAATGATCTCCAGGGCGCCGCTGCTCATGGCAGCGGCATTGGAATCCTCCGGTTGTCCCATGATCAACGCAATGTTACCTTCAATTTTACCTTTTTTCTCCTCGAACCACTTCAGCATAGCCTGACCCTGCAAGGTTCCCACGGCCCAGCTATCCTGCATTACCATAATATCCAAGGGGCCGTCCTGGAGCATCGAATCATAACCCACGACCTTAATACCTTTTTCGTGTGCTAGTCGCACCAGATTTCCAGCGGTGCCGGTATTGACAGGTTGCAGAACAAGAACGTGAACACCTTCTTCGAGCATTTTTTCAACTTGCCTCAATTGGGTAAGTTCATCATTACTGCTGGAATCAAAAAGGATTTGCGCGCCCAAGGCCTCCACCCTTGCCATGAAAAGCGCTTTGTCGGTTTGGTAGCGTTCTTCCTGCATGGTTTTTAAGATAAAGCCTACCTTAGTATCTTGGGCATAGGCTTTCTTCGAGTACCAAAGCGGGTAAAAAATTATCAGCGCCGCTATTAGGGACACTCCCCCCCCCCATAGAGCAGTCGAAGTCATTTTCGCGAGCTTCATGGAATATCCTCCCTGTGGTTTATCACGTACAAAACCAAACAATGGGTTCAACAAAGGTATAGCATTTAAGCCTTCTTACCCTTTTGCAGCACGTCAAACCACACGGCCAGAATGATAATCAGCCCTTTGATGATCAATTGATAGAAGGTTGGCACCCCCAAGAGGCTCATGCCATTATTGAGGATACCGATAATAAAGGCCCCGATGACAGTGCCGCCGATAGTGCCGATCCCGCCGGAAAAACTTGTCCCGCCAATGATCACCGCTGAGATGGCATCCAATTCGAACATGGTTCCCAGGTTGGGAGAGGCGCCATTTAGACGAGATGCTAACAAAATTCCAGAGAGCGCCGATAAGACCGTGATAGTAGCATAAACAATCAGTTTCATACGATAAATATTGATACCTGAAAGCCTAGCCGCCTCCTCATTCCCCCCCATGGCGTAAACTCTTCTTCCAAACTTGGTATTTTGCAGGATAAACATACCGACAAAGGCGATAACGACAAATATAGCCACCGGATATGGAATGCCGCGATATGATGTAAAGATGTAGAAGCAGAGCACCAACCCTAGCACGGCCACCACCGTCGACGAGATGATCTCCTGCTTCCTGATTCTGATCCCGTACTTCTTTTTCTGCTGTATATCCCTATACAAAGTAAAAACGAATAATCCCAAGGCTGCAATAATGATTACCCCGGAAATCCCTGCGGGAATAAAGCCCCCGCCGATCTTAGCAAAGGTTGGATTGGTCACCGGAACCGAACCGCCCTTTGACAGAGTGAGTGCCAACCCCCGGGCAATAGTCATCATGCCTAACGTGATGATAAAGGGAGGGATGTTGTAATGGGCCACCCAGAAACCGTTCCATAAACCTATGAGGGCACCGCTGAGGAGCAGGGTTAAAAACACGGCCAGCCAGATATTAAGACCCGCCTGCATGAGCAGTGTAACTGTAATTGCTGCCAGCCCCACGATGGATCCCACGGACAAATCGATGCCATTAATCAGAATCACCATCGTCATCCCCACGGCAATAATTCCAACGATGGTTGTCTGCCTGGCAAGGTTCGTTAAGTTTCTGGGTGTAAAAAACGCTTCGTCTGCAAAGCTGAAAAAGAGCGCCAATATCACCAACGCAACCAGCGTCCCGTTGTCCTTCAGGAATTTTAATGCGATCTGAATATTTTCATTTTTTGAACCACTCTCTTCTACCGCACTATCTGCTGTATTATCCATGGAGTTCTACCTCCTGTCTTTTGCTGCCGGTTGCATATTCCATTATCGCTTCCTTAGTGGCTTCGGCGCGTGTCAGTTTTGCCACGATTTCCCCCTCGCACATTACTAGAATACGGTCGCTCATCCCCATCACTTCCGGCAATTCGGATGAAATGATAATCACAGTCACGCCGTCTTCGACCAATTTGTTCAATAAATTGTATATTTCTACCTTTGCGCCAACATCAATCCCGCGCGTCGGTTCATCAAGGACCAAAACTTTTGGTTTGGTGTTAAGCCACTTTGCTACGACAACTTTCTGCTGGTTGCCGCCGCTGAGGGTATCGATGGCGACATTGAGTCCCGGTGTTTTTATGTTTAATTGTTCAACATAACCCTTGGCAAGTTTTCGCTCCTTTGCCTTGTTGATGATACTCAACTTATTTGCCACGGTTTCTAGGGAACTGATCATCATGTTATGGAGAACACTTTGGCCCAGAACAAGTCCCATGGCTTTGCGATCCTCAGTGACCAGCCCAACGCCGGCCTTGATCGCTTCGCGAGGAGAATTTAAATCGAGTTTCTCTCCTTCCAGAACGACCTCTCCCCGAGCCATCTTGGAATATGCGCCAAAAATTCCGATGACCAGATCAGTTCGGCCTGAACCCATTAATCCGGAGATACCCAATATCTCACCCTTATAAGCGTTGAAACTGGCACCATTGACCAGTTTCTCACCTGGGATAAGCGGATGGTCGACTTCAAAGTTCTTGACCTCTAAAACTTTTTCGGCCCGCTTAAATTCCTTCTTGGGGAACATATCCTTAATATCTCGTCCCACCATGCGGCTGATAATCTGGTCTAAGGTGATCTCGGACATGGGCGTCACTTCACCGATGGTTTTACCATCACGCAGCACAATCATACGATCGGCAATTTGCTGAAGCTCTTCCATTTTGTGAGAGATGTACGACATGCACACCCCTTGCTGCTTTAATTTCCGAATAATTTCAAATAACGCTTCGACCTCTTTATCGGTTAATGCCGATGTGGGCTCATCGAACACTAGGATTTCAGCATCCTTAGAAAGTGCTTTGGCAATTTCGACCATTTGCTGCTTACCGACGGTCAGTTCCTTAACTTTATCGGTGGGATTAAATTCGGAGATGTTGAGTTCATCCAACAGTTTCTGGGTTTCAGAATACAGTTTACTCCAATTTACTATTCCCAAGGCATTGGTGAATTGGCGATCCAGAAATATATTTTCGGCCACCGTTAATTCAGGAATCAGATTCAATTCTTGATAAATAATGGCAACCTTTGAGGCTTCGGCATCTCGGGTGTTACGAAAGCGTTTTAACTCCTTTCTGATATAGATTTCACCTTCGTAAGTGGGGTAGGGCCAAACGCCACTCAAAACTTTCATCAAAGTAGACTTCCCAGCCCCGTTTTCACCCACCAAGGCTAGCAACTCACCGGAGCGGGCTTCAAAGTTAACATTATCCAGCGCGCGCACCCCGGGAAAATCCTTTATGATATTCTTCATTTCCAGTATGACTTCACCCATGGGACCTCCCCTTGATAGGGTAATAAAAAAGCTCGCCTTTTCACTCAAAAGGCGAGCTTTCCATGATCAACCTTTTTTCTGAAAAGGTGACACTGAATGACATCCGCAATGCGGTCTTAGAAAATACGCTTCAGATTGAGGATATTTACCTCATGGCACCTACTTCCCATATACCTGTGTTTTGGAATAGAATCCTTCGGCAATAATGGTATTGGCAAGGTTATCTTTAGAAACCAATACAACCGGTGTCACGATGGTCGGCACATCGACAAAGCCGTTATTGATCATCTTATCGGCCTTCACCTCTTCGCCCTTGGCAAGTTTGACGGCGACCTCCGCAGCTGTCTCGGCCAGGGGGGCGATTTTTTTCCAAATTTCAACCGATTGTTTGCCTTGGGCCACATACTGAATATTTACTAGGTCAGCATCCGAACCAGCAACGAACACCTTTTCCGTATCGGCCATGCCCTGGGCATCCAGTGCCGCGATGACACCACGGGCCATACCACTATTGTTGCAAATAAATGCATCAACCGCGTTGCCGTGTTTTGTAAGAACGTTTTCCGCAGTTGCCATGGCCTTGTCAGAGGACCAGCCTTCATGAGCCTGCTTAGCGATCAGTTCCAACCCAGAGCTGCTCTCAATAATTTCGAGGGCACCGCTGCTCATGGCGATGGCATTGGAATCTCCCGGCTGGCCCATAATCAAGGCGACTTTGCCTTCCACTTTTCCTTTTTTGGCCTTAAGCCACTCCACCATGGCTTCACCCTGTAATTTCCCAACTGCCCAGCTATCCTGCATGACCATGGCATCTAGCGGGCCATTGACCAGCATAGAATCATATCCCACCACCTTAACGCCCTCTTCATTGGCCATTTTTACCATATTGCCGGCAGTTCCGGTATTGACCGGTTGCATCACGATCACTGTACATCCTTTTGCCAGCATATTTTCAAATTTAGCCAATTGCATTTGTTCATCATTATTCGCAGAGTCAAAGTATACCTTGGCCCCCAATGATTCGGCCTTTTTCAGGAACACAGCCTTATCTCGTTGATATCGTTCTTCCTGCATGGTTTTTAGAATAAAACCGATTTTAATGTTCTTGGCTTCTGCTTTCTCTGTCCTGCCAAAAGGAAATAAAGCCAGAACGAAGACCACAGCCATCAACAAAACAGGATTGGTTAATAAACGCATGTGTTTCATGATCATCTCCTCTTGATTATGGGTTTGGTGCAATCGTAAAAAGTAAGAAACGGTAAACACACCACATGATATGGCTGCAATAATTTTGCCTGAGCGCTATAATTTTAACCCTGCAATTGCCCAGCCTATTTATTTGGATGCCATCTGGTCAATAATAGAAGAGGAATAGGCACTCACTCAGGCCGAAATGATAATTAGAGGATTCGAATCAGAGTTAGTGTACATTGGCAACCTGATGTCCGTAAAGGCCCAGATGCGCTTTTATAGGGCTGTTATGAAAAAAAATGGCCAAAGATCCATGCTTGTCAGGCTGGAAACCCACTATATGAATCTGGTTAATTGAAACCTAATCGCCTTGTGCTTTTTCAGCCATAGGATCGCTGGACACATGCTTGGCAATACTGTTGGCCACTTCGACCAATTCCATAAACCATTGCTTTTTAGGGCGTTCATGGATGATGTCCATTTCGACGGATGCCTCATCAAGGGTTATGGCAGTGATGCCGCGCCCACGTAGGCCTATAGTCAAAACATCATCTTTGCTGTTTTTTATGGCGTCCAGAATGGAAAATGCTGCCGTTGCCCCCATGCGACTGGCTAGAATGCGGTCAAATGCAGTAGGAATCCCCCCACGCTGCAAATGACCCAGGATAGCGGTTCGTACTTCAAATTCAGCGTTGCTCTCTTCTTCAAACACGCGGTGGATAAAATCGGTCGTGTAACGCCTCGAACAGCGCTCATTGCGCAAACAGATAATCATTCTTTTCCCAAGAGTGAAGCTATTTTTAAAGATCTCAACATCTTGATTGAGTTCAGCCAGGGCGATTCCCGTTTCTGGTAAATAAGCTCTTTCAGCCCCTGAGGCCAGTGCGCCCATCAAAGCTAAAAACCCGCACTGACGCCCCATCACCTCTACGATAAAGGTCCTGTGGGTAGCAACTGCCGTATGGCCAATTTTATCCACAGCCTCTACGATGTTATTGAGCGCCGTGTCAGCCCCTATGGAAAATACGGTGCCAGGTAGATTGTTATCGATACTGGCGGGAACCACGATGATGGGAATTTGAAGTGCTGGGTAATCGTTACGGGCCAGAAGAAGTTGATGGATTTTTAGATAGGTGTCCCACCCGCCTATGGCGATGAGCCCTTTCAGGTTCCTTTTTTTACAGTTTTGAGCGATTTGAGCAATTTTATTAGGGTCTAATTCTACGCGTAAACGCGCGGTCCCGATTTCAGAACCGGGCCGATTGACCCAGGACACTAATTCGTGCCAGTCCAATTCTCGAAAATGATCCCGAATAAGTCCGGTAAAGCCATTCACTGCACCATAGACGGGAAACCCCTGATTGAGCAGACAGCGTGCGGCAACACTCACCGCTGCATTCATTCCCGGTGCATCCGCTCCAGCGGTGAACACTGCAACGGCCCCCTCTTGGCAGTGCTCTTGGGCCGGCGTGATTCGAGTCAATGTTTTAACGAGCTCAAGCGCTTGTCGGAAACTTTCACCTCTTAACTCCAATGCAGTTCTGTAATTGCATTTTTCAATTTCCCCCCGAACGGCTCGACTTTTTTCCAAGACTTCCTCAAGAGGAGTTGCTTGCACTGTGTTTCTGACTAGCCCCAGCATATGATGATGACCCGTTGCAGATGGCCACAAGAGCCTGTCTACGGCAGCAGCGCCGAGTCGCGTGGCGAGAATTCGGTCAAAGGCTGTTGGCGCGCCGCCACGCTGAACATGACCTAATTCTGTAAGACGCACATCAACTCCCAAACGTCTGCCCAGGATGGTTTTTACCTCATCAGAGTGAATTTTCAGACCATCGGGATGCCGTGCGCCCTCTGCTACAATCACCATCTGATGATGACGACCGATTTGGCGTGCCTTATCGATCGCTTCCACCATTTTCTGATGCCAACGAAGCCCCAACTCTTCTTCGGGTACAAGCACCCAAGAGGCGCCGCCGGCAAGGGCAGCCATCAATGCAAGATAACCACAGTGGCGGCCCATAGTCTCCACAACAAAGGTCCTTTGGTGGGAAGCCGCGGTGGAACTAAGGTTATCCATGGCGTTCAGAATATGATTAAGAGCAGTATCAGCTCCGATGGACATATCGGTGCCGTACAAGTCATTGTCGATGGAACCGGGAAGTCCGATGACTTGTAAAGGTGAACCGGCATCTCGTTCCAGCTCCATCTCGGGATAGTGTTCACGAATTCTGGCGACATGCTCAGGCCATTCCGTAGCCAGCATATGGGCACCTGTGAGCGATCCATCCCCCCCGATCACGATCAGTGCGCTGATACCACTTTGCAAAAGATGCCGGACTGCCTGTGTCCTCCCCTCCCTATCCTTAAATCTTGCGGATCGAGTTGTTCCCAAAAAAGTGCCACCAGCTTGCAGTATCCCTCCGACATCCTTCCATGCAAGCAGTCTAATGGCATCGCCCCCCTGCACCAGACCTTCATAACCGTTATAGATGCCATAAACCTTCAGCCTTCTGTCCAGGGCTCGACGCACGACTGCCCGAATCGCGGCGTTCATTCCAGGAGCATCTCCCCCACTCGTCAAGATGGCTAAACTAATATTCTTTATTTCATCATTCATATTGACGGATTGTGTTAAAACAACGCCCACATATTATTTATATCGTAATGTCAATAAGTTACTGATTTATAATTATGTTTAATCCTTAAAATAAATCTACATTTCGGAGGATTTTACAAGCGGCGTTGTCCAATTTAGTCAAGGGACAGAAGAGCCACAAACCTATTAATAGCTGTACTTAGGGATGGTTTTTACCTTATGATATATTAAATAGGGTTATGTCAATAAAAAGTTCATCGATTAAACATATTTGGCTGAAAAAACATCCGCGTATTTATTGAAAACCTTATAAATATATGTAATAATTATAATTATTAAAATTCCAATATGTTAAGTCAAGATCAAGACAGCGCTTGCATATAATTAAATTTAATGATAGAAATAATTAAGCAGAGCTATGATCCTGCCTAATTTGTTCTTTGTGGCTTAAAAATGCTATAATCAGCTAATTGTAGGCAAAGAGTATAGCTGATATATTTTTAAATTTACCCTGTAAATTAAATTTATTGATGGCATCGATAGACAATGCCCCCTAAACAGCTATCAACCAATTTCTGCGCATTGAGAGCATTTTAAGGGGATGGATAGGGGAGGGGTAGCGATGGGTTTTTTCACTGATAAAGAACCGACAAAATATGCGGATTTAGGGCTGGTGAATACTCGAGAGATATTTAAAAAGGCGATGGTGGGCGGTTATGCCATACCTGCTTATAATTTCAATAATATGGAGCAGCTTCAGGCAATTATAATTGCCTGCACAGAATCGAAATCACCTGTGATTTTGCAGGTTTCTAGTGGTGCCCGGGAATATGCCAATCAGACACTTTTGAAATATATGGCCATGGGGGCCGTCCAGATGATGAAAGAGATGGGCGGCGCCATTCCAATTGTACTTCATCTTGACCATGGTGATACGTTTGAGCTTTGCAAATCCTGCATTGATTCAGGCTTTTCATCGGTGATGATAGATGGTTCTCACCACCCTTTTAAAGATAACATTGCGCTGACACGGAAGGTTGTGGAATATGCCCACTCAAGGGATGTAACCGTGGAAGCAGAGTTAGGCGTGCTGGCGGGGGTTGAGGATGATGTATCTTCAGAAGTTTCCCATTATACGAAACCCGAAGAGGTGGAAGAATTCGTCGGACAAACCGGGGTTGACAGTCTGGCCATATCTATTGGCACCTCCCATGGTGCGTATAAGTTCAAGCTTAATCCCGGAGAAGAAGTTCCCCCCCTCCGATTCGATATATTGGCAGATATTGAAAGAAAAATCCCCGGCTTTCCGATCGTGCTGCATGGTGCCTCATCGGTGGTACCGGAATATGTGGAAATAATAAACCGAAACGGCGGGAAAATTGATAATGCCGTGGGAGTACCTGAGGATCAGTTGCGCCGCGCCGCCAAATCCGCTGTCTGTAAAATCAATATCGACAGTGATGGCCGTCTTGCTATGACCGCCGTTATCCGGAAGGTATTCAGTGAAACGCCTTCCGAATTCGATCCACGGAAGTATCTCGGTCGGGCACGAGCTGAACTTATCGAACTGATAAAAGAAAAAAATCGAAACGTACTCGGCAGTGCCGGAAAAGCCTGATCCAATCGGAAACGTCTATCCCAGACTTCATTTCACCTCACCTAATAAATATAATAGGAGGAAGGATTATGCTTAAAATTGCTATCAATGGTTTCGGTAGAATTGGAAGGCTTTCATTTCGTAAGATTTTTGGAGATGATCGTTTTGAAGTTGTTGCAATTAACGATTTAACAGATCCAAAGATGCTTGCCCATCTTCTGAAGTATGACAGTGTTCAGGGCCGTTTTTCAGGACATACTGTCGATTGTGATGAGGGTTTTCTTATCATTGATGGAAAGAAAATCAGCGTTTACAAAGATCCAGATCCGAAGAATCTTCCTTGGGACAACCTTGGGGTGGACATTGTTTTAGAATGTACCGGATTTTTCTGCTCAAAAGCCAAAAGCCAAGCGCATATTGATGCAGGTGCAAAGCGGGTTCTTATTTCAGCTCCTGCAGGCAATGACCTTCCGACCATTGTTTATGGCGTAAATCATCATACACTGAAAAACGATGATCTCATTGTCTCTGGTGCGTCCTGCACAACCAACTGCCTCGCGCCAATGGCTAAGGCATTGAATGAATACCGTGAGTTAAGAACAGGCTTCATGACAACGATTCATGCATATACGGGCGACCAGATGATAGTTGATGGGCCGCATCGTAAAGGTGATTTTCGTCGTGCGAGAGCCGGTGCAATTAACATTGTCCCTAATTCAACCGGTGCTGCAAAAGCGATCGGTCTTGTCATTCCTGAACTTGACGGAAAGCTGATTGGATCAGCGCAACGCGTTCCAGTCCCTTCCGGTTCCATCACTATTCTTGATGCTACTCTAAAAGATATGACCGACTCTGTAAGTGTTGAGGGGATCAATGCGGCAATGAAAGAGGCTTCAGATGAATCCTTTGGATATTCTGACGAGGAGCTGGTGTCCAGCGATACAATTGGTATGAGCTATGGTTCACTTTTCGATAGCACCCAAACACTTGCGCAACGGTGTGGAACCAATATTTATGAGGTGAGAGTGGTTTCCTGGTATGACAATGAAATGAGTTATGTTTACCAATTGATTAGAACATTAGACCATTTGGGAAGTTTAATGAATTAAGCGCAAATCCATTCATTGCAAAAGGGAGATCTCTCCGGCAAAAGGCGAGGCTCTTCTGAGTCTTTTCGCCGTCAGGAGTTGACGTAAACAACTGACGGAATTCAAGTATACCCTAAACAAGTAGAAAATGATGATATCCAATATTAGCAAGATTACAGGCCGGGAAGTATTGGATTCACGTGGAAATCCCACGGTAGAGGCGGACGTATTCCTTGAGCCAGGCGCAATGGGTAGGGCCTGCGCTCCGGGCGGAGCCTCAACTGGAACGCGCGAAGAAATAGAGCTGCGCGATGGCGCTAAAGAACGTTTTTATTGGAAAGGTGTCTCAAATGAGACTATTAGGCCTAAAATATATTAGGCTATTAAACGCATACTTGCTTTAAGGGAGAAGGTCTTTGGGAATATATAGCTTTGATGCTGTTATTTTTGATATGGACGGCGTTATTTTGGATACAGCTTTGGTGCACAGCGCAGCCTGGAAAAAAATGTTGAATGGTTACTTGGAAGAACGCGAAAAAAAATATCAGGAATTGTTCCAGGAATTTACCCATGCAAATGATTACCTGTCTATTATTGATGGGAAACCGCGCAATAAAGGCGTTGTATCCTTTCTAGAATCTCGAGGAATTGATATTCCTTTTGGAAATCCTGAAGACCCTCCCGGAAAAGAGACTGTTTGTGGTTTAGGCAATATGAAAAATAAGATATTGCATCAAATTTTAAAACGAAAGGGGGGGGTCAAAGTATATGATTCCACGATTGCCTTCACTCACGCTTTAAAAAAGGTAGGAATTCGCGTAGGGGTCGCCTCCTCGAGTAAAAATTGTGTCACGATTTTAAAGGCAGTAGGATTACTAGAACTCTTTGATACCAGGGTGTGTGGCATTGTGTCAGAAGAGTTGAACTTACTAGGTAAACCCGAGCCTGATATTTTTACTACCGCGTGTGAAACTCTCGAAGTAGCGTATGATAGAGCCGTTGTCGTTGAAGATGCTGTCTCCGGCGTACAAGCCGGCGCAAAAGGGAATTTCGGTCTGGTTATAGGTATTGCACGGGAAAACAACGCGTATGAGTTAAGGACGAATGGGGCAGATATCGTTGTCACCGATCTTCAGGAAATTAACCTTGAAAAAATTGAAAGATGGTTTCAAAAGAAGGTTTAGGGAGCATTGGGACCCATGCAAGGTATTTAGCCAGACTATGCAAGTGTTAAAAAAAGGTTCAACGAATTGCCAATGAGGTCGGAGGAAAGTATTTCTTTCTGACGCCTGTAGGATTGCCGCCGATTGCCTGTATGGGAATTAACATTCAGGAGTTTATCAACCGTTTAAAACGATCTCCACATTCCCCGCTGAAGGGCCTTATGTAATAAAAAATACAGTGTTGGTTTAGGCAGCGATCCTGATCCTACTCTAACGTCTGGGAATCCAGATTGAACCGCTAGTCAATTTTGAACCTTCCTTGCCATAATTAATAGAGAGGGAGATTCGCAATGATACTTGCTGGCGATATTGGAGGTACTAAAACAGAATTAGGAATATACTCTCATGAAGCAGGTGTCAGATCTCCGCTTGCTCATGCGATATTCCCAAGTGCTGAATATGCAGGTCTTGAAGCGATTGTAATTGAATTTCTGTCAAGACTGGAATTTGAAATTGAAAAAGCTGTTTTTGGTGTAGCTGGTCCTGTTTCAGAAGGCAAGGCAACCATAACTAATCTACCGTGGGTAATCGATGAAGAGCAGCTGGAAACAGTTTTAGGAATTCAACATGTAATGCTTTTAAACGATCTTGAAGCAACTGCATGGGCTGTGCCTTCTTTAGGCAAAGATGATATTTACACTTTGAACAAAGGTGAAAAAATACATGGCGGAACCATTGCGATTGTTGCGCCGGGAACCGGCCTTGGTGAGGCATTTCTAACCTGGGATGGTTCCCGCTACGTTGCACATTCATCAGAAGGCGGCCATGCTGATGTAGCACCAACAAACCAACTTGAAATTGAATTGGTGCGCTATTTAATGAATAAGTATGAGCATGTGAGTTACGAGTGGGTTTGCTCTGGAATCGGCATTCCCAATATTTATGATTTTTTCAAAGATAGTGGCAAAGCCGAAGAACCTGATTGGTTTGCCGAAGAACTTGCAAAAGTCCAAGACCCAACACCATTGATTGTCAAGAGTGCGCTTAGCAAGCATAGGCCATGCCCGATTTGTGTCGCAACAATTTCTACATTCATTTCTATTCTCGGCTCAGAAGCAGGCAATATGGCGTTAAAGGTTATGGCAACCGGTGGTGTGTATTTGGGAGGCGGAATACCGCGTCGCATTATTCCAGCGCTTGAGAGAGGCTATTTCATGGAAAATTTTCTTAGCAAGGGCCGTATATCCCGACTGCTATTACATATGCCGGTGAACGTAATTGTCAGTGCTGAAGCTGCAATCAGAGGTGCGGCCCTTTACGGGCTTGAAATATTTTGAACTATAGAAATTATCAACCTAACCCAGATGAAAGACACATAATGGAGCCGTTTAAAAACTCTTGATAGAGCCCTTCGCGAGAATTGGTGCGATTTTCATAATATTTCTAGATCATGCGGTTGAGTCGATTGAAAGGTGCTTTGTATAACTCCTGGAGAACCAGGCTGGCTGCACCGCGGGCCCAATCCGCGTCGCACCATTTCTGGATCACAATTTCTGTTGCACCTAACAGTTCCTTGTTGGTGTTGGCGCGGATGGCTTTATGCATGGAGCTAAGCATTAATTTCCCGGCCCGAACCCCCTCACCCGAGAGGATGATTCTGGTCGGGTTCAAGATCTGAATCAGACTGGCCATTCCGGTTCCTAAAAAATGGCCGGCGCGGGCTAGGATTTGGCAAAGAGCTGGTTGTCCGTTTTGGGCTGCAGTTGTTATCTCCTCGAATGTTAATTCGGCATCGTTATTCCGTTCCCATTCACCGTTGGCATAGGCCCTTCTGGCGGCATCGAGAATTGAATAAATATTGGAATAGGCTGAGATGCAGCCCTTTTTCCCGCACAGGCACTGGCTGCCATCGGGATCTACAATCATATGGCCTAATTCTGCTGCAAATCCCCGCGCCCCCCGATACAATTGCCCGTTGACAACGATACCCATACCGATACCATCTTCGATGGTGACAACGAGAAAATTATCGACTCCCTTTCCCTCTCCAAACCATTGTTGCGCCAGTGTAACGGTATTGGCGTCGTTTTCGACATAGGTTCTAATTTCAAAACGATCTTGAATTAAATCTTTAAGAGAGATCTCGCTTTTCTGAAACAAGGGTGTCCAATAGCAGATCCCTGACCGGCTGTCGACAAAACCGGGAAATCCGATGCCAATCCCTGAAATCTTATCTAAGTGCAAACGCGCTTCGGTAACACAGTGGCGTACACCGTCTTCAATTAGGTCGACCAAAAAGTCAACTGGTCTTTCACTGATGCGCACTGGAATATTCACCGAACTTTTTATCTCTGCTTGCATATCGGTTACCGCGCAGCTAATTCGTAAAGCCGATAGCTTAACTCCCACCACGTAGGCTGCATCGGGATTCAGCGCTAATAGTACCCGCCTGCGACCTCTTGTATTACTGTTTTCGGTTTTTTGTTTGATAATCTGATTTTCTTTGATGAGCCGTGCGGTGATATTGGTTATCGTACTACGGCTCTGACCCGTAATCTGGGCAATTTCAGTGCGAGAAATCGCGCCTGCCATCCGAATTGTGTTCAATATATCGAACTGATTAATGGCTTTAATTAGGTCTTGATTCGCAGCAGCCATTGCATAGGATCCCGTAAATTTAATGGTTAAGTCAGAAGCAATATATCGTTATTCTTGATAATTTGATTAGAAAGTCATTGATAAAAAAATTAACAGTGGTAGAAACTATAAATGCCCAGATCAAAATTACTATCGTTAATACTTCCGAATGCATATATTGTTTGAGACAGACGTTAAATATTGGCATCCAACCGTAAGCACAACCCGCGAAATTGAAATCCTTTTAGTTCGACGCATAAACAATAACTTAGAATTTTAGAAATCTTCAAAGGGCAAGCCATGTTAAATTTACGCATAAATACTTACAGATAAACACCTTATCCATATTGTAGTTCCATTTAAACTATACCAGCTGCCGTCTAAAAAATCAATTTTTAGTTTTTCCATCGAATTAATTTTCGGGGTGTAAGCAGCATTCGGGTAAAAAGCGGGAGATTACACACGGAGACAATTGATTTTGTATTTATTACAGTATATTGAAAGACAAAATTGGGTATGCGCGAGCACAAAGTAAACCGGATAGGCCATGCAGATAATGGTAACGTCTCAAACCTTCGACCAAAGCGTTGGAACTACTTCCGGAACTCATCTCGTAATTCCCCGTTGCGAATTTGGTTTCTAACCTACAGTAGCAAGTAGGCGCCCTTCTAATTCCAGAGCATCTATCGTTTCTTGATTACTCGCTTGCTCACGACCTGTGATGATTGAATTGATGAACACCGTTGAGATAGGCTCTCTGTAACGATAGCATTTGCATTAATTTGGGGTAAGGATTATGTGCCCTTAAATAAGTCTAATACTGTTCCAACTTTCAGATCAATTTATGGTGTATCTGGCTGGGATCTTATTTTTTAGAATTTCTGAATATTCATAAATGAGTAGCAAATTAATTATAGTTGTCTGAAATTGGTTTTGACTCTCCAATCTGAGCTACAGATAGATCAGATTTCATTCGGAATCTCTCGCAGTATCTCGCCTTAGATTTTCTCATTAATCCCAAAAATCATAAAGTTGAGTGTTTTGAGATTATTCCCTAGAATCTTGATAGTGAAAAAATATAGATTACCTACAGTGCTTTATCTGTTCGTCGCTCAATTTCATGTACCTGCTCCGGTTTTGTCTGAGATCCTGAAATAGAAGCTGTACCCGGCCTGCAAGCAACCGGGGTTTAAATATCGCGGCACCGAGATACCCTGTCTTCAACGAATAAAGCAGCTCCTTCTTGCCAAAAGATGGTTGCAGGTCATTCGGGTTTCTCAATCGGAAGCAGTAGGAATAACGATTATGGGAAAGGTACGCGGGAGAACGTTGAACCCGGTGTGCCATCTGACCACCTCCATTTGCCCAAATGTGGACAAGTGTTGTGGACAACAGATGGATTTTGGCAAGAAAGTGGGCCTTAAAAAACAAAACGCACTGTATCAACAGTGGGCTTATTCTCTATGATGCCGAGGGGCAGATTTGAACTGCCGACACGGGGATTTTCAGCCCATCGGTCCTTACGCAGCAATAATTCAAAAAGCTTGTGAGTTTTTAATTCCTGGGGACTGTATAAATTATTGTAATTAATATGTAATTTAAATTCTTATGAAAAGAATGGTGGAGGCGGAGGGAGTCGTACCTACGTTGGTCCCCA
>JAAUYD010002323.1_pt1 | contig 36516 bp, 28 predicted proteins | sample 7278101 | NCBI WGS metagenome assembly JAAUYD01 (sample SAMN14350128, study PRJNA611818) | marine sediment metagenome | isolation source: surface marine sediment (0.6m) | place: French Polynesia: Moorea | collected 2018-08
CAAATCTCTTTATTGTTAGAACCTAAATCCAAAACGTAATTTCAAATGAGATAAAAAGTCAGAGCGACACGCGGTGCGAGCGCCTGCGCTGCGGAAGCGATTCCATCTTTCGTCATTCATCACTCATCATTTTTTTGTCCCGGTTTCTTATATCCGGGTTGGACCAGGGTTCGTGGCGCCCGGTCGTGCCAGTCCACCACAGGGGTGATTTCCATGATACAGTCCAGCCGGCCTTGCCTCTCCAATCTCTCATATACCAGATACCAGGCACAGGGTTGTTCCGTACTGATTTCACAGCTGGCTTGATTGGTGCCGCCACAGGGGCCGTTGTATAGGCCTTTGGCGCACATGGTGACCGGACAGATGCCTCCGGTCAGCCCAAGCACGCAGCTGCTGCACGAACGACATCTTTCTTCATACCACCCCACCGCCTGGTTCACCGCTAAACCGGACGTATCCAGCGCCGGAAACACAGGAATGTCAGGAAATCTCTCCGCCAGAAACTGGACACCGGCCCCACAGGCCATCGATAGGATGGCCTCGTAGTCTTTGACCACATCATCCAGCTCAGCCAGATATTCCTGGTCGCACTGTCTTTCAGGTGTCAGCGCACCCAGTTCAATGGGGTTTTCCTCTAACTTGCGGGCGATGTCTAATTCGGCATTCAGAACATCGACTTCCTTTTCGCCGCCTGCCAAGCAGACGGCGACGCAGGTTCCGCAGCCGGTGTTGAGGACCTTGCGGTAGTCCTTGAGCATATTCTTAATTTCTATAAAAGGCTTCCGTTTGGCAACGATCATGTATCCTCCTGATTACATCGCCGACTCGGGATGGAATACCAAATGATCCTGGAGGTCTTCGCCCAGATAAACCCTTTCGTTGGGTCCAAGGATCCCTAAAGAAAGACAGATGAGGGTCCACATATGCACGACCGGATAATTGCCGCCGTAGTGCTCGCTAAGCTCATGAATCTGGGCATGGCAGTTATGGCAGCCTGCAATGCAATAATCCGCTCCGGTTTGCTTAATTTGTTCATCCTTTAACCGGCCGAATGCCAGCCGCTGTTCCTTAAAGCCGGATTGGAGAAATCCGCCGCCACCGCCGCAGCAGTAATTATTGGACCGATTGGGAACCATATCGACAAAATTTTCTTCACCGACCACCGATTTGACCACGAACCGCAGGTCCTCGGCGATGGGGTCTCCGTAAGTCTTGCGCACGATCTGACAGGGATCCTGCACGGTAAATTTAATTTTGAGATCCTTGTTCCAGTCGGAGTTGACCTTGAGCCTGCCTTCCCGGATCCATTTTGCATAGTATTCATAGATATTTTTGACGACAAAGTTATGCTCGATGTTGAATTTTTTCAGTCCTGCCAGGACTGAGAAGGTAACGTGCCCTCATTCGGTGTTGAGATAGACCTTGCAGCCGAGATCATCGGCCTGTTTGGCCGTCGTGCGGGTAATGTGCTCCCAGGCTTCGTTGTCGGACAAAAACATGCAGTAATTCTCCCCGCCCCAGCCCTTCGAGCCATAAGTCCAGTCAATCCCGGCGACATGTAATACCTTCCACAGCGGCACCATTTCGTCGGGTTCGGTTACCGGTTCTCTCGAATTCTGATTTAAAAAGAATTCTGCACCCTGCTTGTCGATGGGGGCCTGCATGTCTTTGAATTCCGGCTGTGCTTCCTGATATTCTTCAAGAACATCCTCGACCACAAATTGAAAATCCTCCGGGCTGGCCCCCATGGCGCTGCAGCTGTCATTTCTCAACGCCAAGTCACAGGATCCCAGGATTCCCTTGGGCCGTTCGTCTCTGGGGCGCATACCCCTGATATTGTAAATAAGTTGGGGAATGTCAATTTTCATTGGACAGACGTAAATGCAGCGTTGACACATGGTACACATCCAGGGCCAGTCTGATTTTAAAATTTCTTCGTCTAACCCCAGAGCTGCCATTCGCAAAAATTTTCTGGGATCCATGTCCTCCAAACCGGTCGCCGGACATCCGGAAGAACAGGCGCCACAGGTCAGGCAGAGATTTAAATTCCCGCCCTCAGGAATAAAGTTTTTGACTTCGTCGATCAGCATGCGTTTTTTCTTACCACCGAGAGCAATGCTATCCTCAGGCATGTTCGCCTCCCTTTCCATTCTGTGAGTTTGTGTTGATATATTTTTTCAAGGGGCTCGGCCCCAATTTCTGGATATGCTCTGTCATCTCTTTGGCATAGGCTGCAAAGGTTGGCCCTTCACCGGAAGAAAGATTATACATTCTAATCCGGTCGCCTTCAATGCCGGTTTCTTCGAGCAAGGAGTGAACATATTCGACGCGTTCACGTGCCCGAAAATTTCCTTCGTTATAGTGGCAAGTGCCTTCCAGGCACCCAACGACATACACCCCATCAGCGCCCATCTGAATTGCACGGAGCAGGTGGATGACATCCACTTTTCCCGTACACGGCACTCTGATGATTTTGACGCTGGACGGATATTCAAGTCGCATGGAACCTGCCAGGTCCGCAGCCGAGTACCCTCAATAGTCACAGCAAAATGCGATGATGTTAGGCTTGAACTTATTGACCATAACTATCTATATATTAATATAAAAAATTGTAAAAAATAAATTGTTTAAACTGATCACCATTTATGGCCGAAGGCTGGGATGAGCTCTGTTCTATCCGTCCTTTCCCTTCGCCCTGTGCCCTGTGCCATCTGTCCTCTGCCCTATGCCCTTCGCCCTCTGCTCTCAGCTTTCGTACTTCCGCATTCCGCATTCCGAATTCCGAATTCAACCTTCAAATTTTCACTAGCTTCCAATAAGCAACGCTTCAATTTTACACATAATCTGTTCATCTTCGTAGTAATTCAAACCAATGGCTTCCCGGGGGCAGACACCTGCACAAATGCCGCAGCCCTGGCACAGGGCATCATCGATCTCAATGAAACCGTCATTAGGATTAAAGGCTGGCACCTCAAACGGGCAAGACCGAACACAGGTCAGACATTTTATACAGGATTCCGTATCAAGCTTGGCCGTGATAGCCGAAAGTTTGATTTCTGATTTGGATAAAAATGTCGTCGCGCGGGAAGCCGCTGCCTGGGCCTGGACGATGGTTTCCGAAATCAGCTTCGGTCCATGGGCAGTCCCGCACAAAAATTTGCCCTCCCCTGGCATGTCAACCGGACGAAGTTTTACATGCGCTTCGATGAAATATCCATCCGGATTGCGGCTCAGTTTCATGATACGGCTCAACGCTTCCGTGTCTTCGGCCACCACCCCTGCGCTGAGTGTCAACAAATCAGCTTTGATCGACAGGTTACGCTGTAAAATATGATCCTTTACCCGAACAAAAAGTCCGTCAGCTGACGCCGTTACCTCCGGCGTCTCATCCGGGTCGAAGTGGATGAAAATAATTCCTTTTTCCCGGGCCTCTTTGTAATAATCTTCCAGCAGTCCATAGGTACGCATGTCGCGGTAGAGAATATAGATGGAGGTGTCCGGGTTAAGTTCGGTGAGAATTAGGGCATTTTTAATTGCCATTTGGCAGCAAAGGCGTGAACAGTTCTCATTTTCCGCATTGCGCGAGCCAACGCACTGGATCATGACCACACTGTCAAGGTCTGCTGCACCTTGTTCCATGAGCCGATCGCTGAGTTCGAGCTGGGTGACGACCCGATCGTCTTCGCCGTAAAAATATTCTTTGGGTTGGTATTCAGTACCCCCGGTAGCAACGATAATTACGCCGTGACCAATGGTTCGGGTCAACTTCACGGATCCCATGGCCACCTCGGTGTTAAAATTACCCTGAAAACCTTCAAATCCAATAATCCGGGCGTCGGTAAGAACCTCAATTTTGCGCTCGGCATCAACCGCTTCAATTAAATGCTCGAGATAGGCTCTGATATCGGCACCTTCGATGGTGCGGTGCAGTTTACGCGCCATACCGCCAGGACGGGAAGCTTTTTCAACGATAGTCGATTCAAATCCCTGCCGGGCAAGGTCCAGAGCAGCATTCATTCCGGCAATTCCGCCCCCAATGATCAGAGCCCGCTTGTTGACCGGAATCACCTTACCATGCAAGGGTGACAGGGTGGCGGCACGGGCCACTGCAGCCCGGACCAGGTCCTTGGCCTTTTTGGTGGCAAACTCCGGATGGTTGGCATGCACCCAGGAATCCTGATTGCGGATGTTGGCCATTTCAAACAAATACTTGTTCAGGCCGCAGGCCTCCAGTGTCTCCATAAACATGGCGGCATGAGTTTTGGGACTGCAGGAAGCCACCACAACCCGGTTCAGTGCTTTTTCCCTGATTTTTTCTTTGATCCGCTCCTGGGTGTCCTGGCTGCAGGTAAACAGGTTTTCATCGGAAAAAACCACGTTGGGCAGACCGGCGGCATATTCTTTTACGGCCGGCACATCCACCACACCACCGATATTGATGCCGCAGTTGCAAACAAAAACGCCGATACGCGGTTCAGCACCACTCAGGTCGATTTCGTTGGGGATGTCCGGAACGATGATCTCACGGCCCCGGGCTGCAGCAATATCGGCGCCAGCCGCGCTGGCTGCGGCACTGGCTTCGGTCACCGAAGTTGGAATGTCCTTGGGGCCTTGGAGAATACCACAGCTGTATACCCCCGGCCGGGAGGTCGCTACCGGCGCAAACGGATCGGTATCAATGAAATTATATCGGTTTAATTCTATTTCCAGACGTTTGGCCAGGTCTACGGTTGCTGCTGTGGTCTGAAGTCCCACCGACAAAACCACCATGTCAAAGATTTCTTCATGCAGTCGCCCGCTTTCGTCGACGAAAACCAGACGCAGATCTCGAGTTTGGGGTTCATCATAAATGGTGTGAATCCGAGATTTGATAAATCGAATCCCATGGCGATCTTTCGCCCGGTTGTAATATTTTTCATAATCTTTGCCAACGGAACGGATATCCATATAGAAAATAGCGCAATCCAGATCGCCATCGGCATGTTCTTTGGCGATCGTGGCATCCTTGATGGCATACATGCAGCAAACCGAGGAGCAATAACCATTGCCGCATTTATTGGTGTCCCGGGAGCCGACACATTGGAGCCAGGCGATTTTTTTAGGCTCTTTTTCGTCAGAGGGCCGCACCAGGTGTCCCATGGTTGGACCCGATGCGCTCAGGATACGCTCGAATTCCAGGCTGGTCATCACGTTGGGGTTGCTGCCGTAAAGATAGAGTTCTTTCAAAGCGGGTGCATTGTAGGTATCACAGCCGGTCGATAAAATGACCGAGCCCACCGTGATCCGCCGTTCAGCTGCCTGCTGGGTGTGGTCGACAGCACCAGCCAGACAGGCATCAACGCATTGGTAGCATTCCGAACATATACCGCATCTTAGGCAGCGTTGGGCCTCTAAGCGGGTCTCGTGGTCATCATAGCCGAAAGAGACCTCCAAAAAGTTGCACTCCCGGGCATCCGGGTCCAGGCAGCGCACCGGCGTCCTTGGGAATGTGGTCTCCATGGAGACATCGGGTTTTTCATATTCCCATTTTTGCTTGCGGCCTGACAGCAAATCCTGGCCGGTGATGAAACGATGAATACTCTCGGCAGCTTCTTTGCCGCTGGCAACGGCTTCCACCACCGACTTGGGACCGTAAATGGCATCCCCGCCGGCAAACACCCAATCAATGTGGGTCTGTAGAGTCGTTGGATCGGCTTTCAGGCTGCCGATCGGTGTAATTTCTAGACCCTGTTCCTCGAGGTATTTCAGTTTTGCGCTCTGGCCGATGGCAATGATCACCGTATCCCCGAAAATCGATTGGCATTCGTGTTCATCATAGCTGGGATTGAAGCGGCCATCCGGATCAAATGTAGCCGTGCAGGTCTTGAATTCAATGCCGGAAACACGATGGCTTTGGTCAATGAAAAAAGACTTGGGCCCCAGACTGTTAACGATCTCGATATCGCTTTCCAGGGCTTCCTCAATCTCGTATTCCCAGGCGGGCATTTCCTCACGACTTTCCAAACAGACCATGGTCACCGATTTGGCGCCTTTGCGCTTGGCGGTCAGCGCCACGTCAATGGCCACATTGCCGCCGCCGACAACGATGACCTCTTCCCCAATGTCCACATCCCGGCCCATGGCGCAATCGCGCAGAAAATCGACCCCCTGCAAAACACCATGGGTGTCTTCATTTTCAACTCCCAGCCGGCGGCCGCCATGCAACCCAGTGGCCATAAATAAGGCTGAATATCCATCTGTTTTGAGGCTTTCCAGGGTAATGTCTTGGCCGAAAGTGACATTGGTTTTAATCTTAACCCCCATTTCTTCGATCACCCTGATTTCAGCCTGAATCATACTCCGGGGCAAGCGGTATTCAGGTATTCCGACCGCCATCATGCCGCCGACAACCGGCAATTTTTCAAAAATCGTTACCGTGTAGCCTTTGGCTGCCAGAAAATAGGCCGCCGACAACCCGGCTGGGCCTGAGCCGACAACAGCCACTTTTTCCTGGCGGGATGCGGCCACTTCAGGAATAAAGGTTTCATCCTGGCTCAATTCCCAGTCTGCCAGGTAGCGGTGAAGTTCCCGAATGGCCAGGGGCTGATCCACCTCATTGCGGGTACAATTATCCTCGCAGGGGTGATGGCACACACGTCCGCAAATGCCGGGAAAAGGATGGTCATTTTTAAAAAGGGCTAGAGCTTCACGGTATTTGCCTTCATTGATTAAAGCAATATAGCCCTGGATGCTGACATGGGCCGGGCAGCCGGCCTTGCAAGGTGCCGTGCCGCGTTTGCTGATTCCGAAGGCCCCGGGAATCGCCTGGGGGTATTTTTTGAAGATGGCCTTGCGCTGCGAAAGTCCCTTGTCATATTCGTTGGGCAGAGAGATCGGGCAGACATCAACGCACTCACCGCAGCTGGTGCATTTTGCCGGATCCACAAACCTCGGCATTTGACGGAGGGTAGCCGTGAAATGGCCTGGATCGCCCTCTAACTCCAGCAGTTCGGTATTGGTTAGCAGCTCTATGTTCAGGTGTCGGCCGACCTCGACCAGTTTGGGTGAGATCACTCACATGGCGCATTCATCTGTCGGAAAAGTCTTGTCCAGCTGGGACATCAACCCCCCGATGGCCGATGACTTCTCAACCAGGTAAACATAATATCCGGATTCGGCCAAATCCAATGCCGACTGCATGCCGGCGATACCGGCACCCACAACCATCACAGACCCAACGGTGTTGTCACCAGTCATAATATTCATCCTGTATACTCAAAATGCTCAGTTTCCCATATCGTGGAATTGGGCAGATTAGCATTTCGCTGAAAATTATGTCAATGATAATCAGTGTTCAATATGGAATTTTTCTGGCTATCGTCAAAAGTTCAATTCACTGATTTCATAGGAAATTCGTGGGAATTACAACTCTACGGTCTAGACGCAACTTATAGCCCACACCCGGATTCCAGGCCGGCGGCTTAGCCAGCCTTGCAATTCATAATTCGCCGGCAACGAACAGATTTTCACCCTTGAAGCATGCCCCAACGGTGACGGTAGACCCATGTAAATCCTCAGCGGTATAGCCGGTGGCAGTTGAATTGAGTTAAAAAAAACTGTTGAAATCATGGCGCTAAACGTCTATATAGGCAGATCACACAAATTTTGAATCGCCCTGGGTCGTACGACAAGGTGTTACACCCAGTTGCAACCCATTTCCAATACGGAAAGCTTGCCTGGCGGAATCGGATGCCAGCCGGACGGCGAACAAAACAGGTATTCGGCTAAGAACGAAAAAGGCATCCCCGATGCGGTGATCAATGAGATCCGTTTTGGCAGGGGAATTGGTAAAAACCTTAAATATGGGAAGGATAGACCGGGCTCTGCACGTCTGCTTTGCTGGAAACGCGAACTTCCTGAAATTCTGAGTTTATTTTAAAGGACAATCAATATGGAAAATGCGAGTAAAATCGGTTCAGTTATGGTGCTTGGCGGCGGGATTGCCGGTATGCAATCGGCTCTGGATCTTGCCAACTCAGGCTACTATGTCTATTTGGTGGAAAAGTCATCGGCCATCGGGGGGTTGATGTCCCAGCTGGACAAGACCTTTCCGACCAATGATTGTGCGATGTGAATTATCTCACCCAAACTGGTCGAGGTCGGCCGGCATCTGAATATCGAGCTATTAACCAACAGTGAACTTCTGAATCTAGATGGGCAACAAGGACGATTTACCGCCCGAGTAAAAAAAGAGGCGCGTTTTGTGGATCTTGCCAAGTGCACAAGCTGCAATGAGTGCGCCAATGTCTGTCCGGTGGAGCTTCCCAACGAATATGACGAAGGATTGGCTTCCAAGAAAGCCGCCTTTAAAAAATATGCCCAGGCCATTCCGGGAGCCTATGCCATCCAGAAAACGGATACGGCTCCCTGCCGTCTGGCCTGTCCGGCCGGCTTGAATGTGCAAGGCTATGTTCAAATGGTCAAACAGGGCAAATACAAAGAGGCCCTCTCAATTATCATGAACGACCTACCGCTGCCGGGTGTCCTGGGTAGAATATGTCCCCACGGTTGCGAAGACGCTTGCCGGCGGTGCGAGGTGGAGCAGCCGGTTGCCATTCGGGATTTAAAACGTTTGGCCGCCGACAAATTTGACTGCCGCGAGATCGAGATCGATTGCCCGCCGCCCAGAGAGGAAAAGGTTGCGATTATCGGCTCCGGTCCTGCCGGACTATCCTGCGCCTATCAACTGGCCAAAAAAGGCATCCTGTCGACTATCTATGAAGCCCTTCCTCAGGCGGGAGGCATGCTCAGAGTCGGAATCCCCGCCCATCGACTGCCCCGGGATATCATCGATCAGGAAATTGAGGTCATCACCAATTTGGGAGTTGAAATAAAAACGGATACAGCCTTGGGAACAGATGTCACCGTCGATGGTCTGTTGGACAACGGCTATAAAGCTGTTTATTTGGCCATGGGTGCTCACAAGGGCATCGAACTGGGCATTCCCGGTGAAAAGACCAATGGCGTGCGGCAGGGAGTTGAATTCCTGCGGGAAGTCAATCTTACCGGTAAAACGGAAGTCGGCCGAAAAGTGGCCATTATCGGCGGCGGCAATGTGGCCATCGACGTTGCGCGTTCTGCGGTTCGTCTGGGAGCGGAGGAAGTCAGCATTATTTATCGCCGGACACGTGCCGAGATGCCGGCATGGGAAGAGGAAATTCAGGCCGCCGAACAGGAAGGCACCAATATCACCTATCTTTCCGCCCCCCAGGAGGTTTTAACCAAGGACGGAAAAGTTGTGGGCTTGCGCTGCATCCGCATGGAACTGACAGAACCTGACTCTTCGGGACGTAAACGACCCATACCGATTCCGGGAAGTGAATATGATATCGAAATCGATCAGCTGATTCCGGCCATCGGTCAGAGGCCGGACCTTTCAGCTGTTGAGAATGTAACCGGCCTGACCTTTTCCCGCTGGGGAACGACTGAGGTAGATGCCATTACCTATGCTACCGAGCGAGACGGTGTATTCGCCGGTGGTGATCTGCAAACCGGGCCGTGGGTGGCTATCGGTGCGGTCGGGGCCGGCAAAGAGGCCGCCGAGTCTATCCAGCGATTTATAGAAGGACGGGACATGGCTGCTGGACGCGAGCCGACAGTCAATGAAAATCCTATTTACCGACCGATTCCTGAAAACGAGCCCATCATGCCCCGGGCTCGGATGCCGGAACTGCCTGTTGAACAGCGCCAAGGCAACTTCAACGAAGTCGAGCTGGGCTACGAGGAGGCTGCCGGTCAGGCGGAAGCCGGACGGTGTTTGAACTGCGGCTATTGTTGTGAATGCTACCAATGCGTAGATGCTTGTCTGGCCGAAGCGATCGATCACAGCCAACAAGACGAGATACTGGAAATTGAGGTTGGCTCTGTCGTCATGTGTCCCGGCAGTGAGCCCTATGATCCTTCCGATCCCTCAAGCCTTGAAAATGTCTATCATTATAAGTCCATCCCCAATGTGGTCACCAGCCTTGAATTTGAAAGGATCCTTAGCGCATCCGGTCCCACCATGGGCCATTTAAAAAAACCATCGGACGGCAAGGAACCTAAAAAGATTGCCTGGCTGCAATGTGTCGGCTCCAGGGACACCAACCAGTGCGGCAATGGATATTGTTCATCGGTCTGCTGTATGTATGCCATTAAAGATTCCATGATCGCCAAGGAACATGCCGAAGGAGATCTGGATTGCGTCGTCTTTAATATGGACATCCGAACCTTCGGCAAGGACTATGAAAAATATTACAACCGGGCCAAGAACACGGGGATCCGCTTTATAAAATCGCGGATTCATTCCTTAGACGAAGTCCATGAAACCGGTGAACTCAGCATTCGGTATATGGATGATGCCGGCAACCTGCAGATTGAAAACTTCGACATGGTGGTTCTTTCGGTTGGTTTGCAGGTTCCGGAATCGATCGCCGATCTGGCAAACCGTCTGGACGTCGAACTAAATGAGCATAAGTTCGCTGAGACCCATCCATTTGCACCCATTGAAACATCGCGACCTGGCGTCTATGCCTGTGGCGTATTTCAAGGTCCCAAAGATATCCCCAGCTCGGTGATGGAAGCCAGTGCCGCTGCAGGAATGGCCGGCGCATCATTGGGGGAAGTCCGCGACACCCTAACCAAAACGGTTGAACTCCCGGACGAAATGGATGTGGCCGATCAGGAACCCAGGGTCGGGGTTTTTGTATGTCACTGCGGCATCAACATCGCCGGCGTGGTAGATGTCGAAGATTTGGAAGCCTATGCCCAAACCCTTCCCAATGTCGTTTATGCGGGCCGCAATCTTTTCAGCTGTTCCCAGGATTCCCAGGAACAGATGAAAGAGCTCATTCAGGAATATGGCATCAACCGCATGGTGATCGCCGCCTGCACCCCCAAAACCCATGAACCCATTTTCCAGGACACCCTCGAAAAATGCGGTCTCAACAAATATCTCATAGAGATGGCGAATATTCGCAACCAGGATTCCTGGGTCCATTCCGAAACGCCCGAGGAGGCCACGGAAAAAGCACGGGAGCTGGTGCGAATGGCGGTGGCCCGTGCGTCCACCCTATACCCGTTGCAGGAAAAGAAAATTTCCGTTATCCAACGCGCCGTGGTTATCGGCGGTGGTATCGCGGGAATGAACGCTGCTTTGGGACTTGCTGATCAGGGCTATGAAGTCGTCCTGCTGGAAAAAGAAGAGCAATTGGGCGGTTTGGCGACGCAGTTGACGGCGGTCATAGAGGGAGCGAATATTGGCGACTATCTGCAGACCTTAATTCAAAAGGTTAGCAGTCATACGAATATTCAAGTTTTGACCCAATCACTGGTGGTCGGCTTTTCCGGCTTCAAGGGCAATTTCGCCACCGAGCTTCTGGTGGGCCCCGAGATGATCGCCCGTAAAATCGAGCACGGTGTCGTTATTCTGGCTACCGGGGCTAACGAATACAAGCCCAAGCCTGATGAATACCTATACGGTGAAAATGAACGGGTAATGACCCAGATCGAACTTGCGAGCCGACTGAATGAAAAAGGGTCCGGGGACCTGCAACAGGTCGTCATGATCCAGTGCGTCGGATCTCGCAATGATGACAATCCCAACTGCTCAAGAATCTGCTGCCAAACAGCCGTCAAAAACGCCCTGCATATCAAAGAAGAGAATCCGGATGCCCAGGTCTACATTCTTTACCGCGATATCAGGACTTACGGTCTCATGGAAGACTATTATAAAAAAGCGCGGGAACTGGGTGTCCTGTTTTTCCGATTCACCGCCGAGGAACCACCGCGGGTGGAAGCATCTGATAACGGCGTCCTGGTGACGTTTAAGGACCATGTGTTGAATCGCGACCTCGCAGTTGAATCTGATCTCCTGTGTCTGAGCGCGGGGATGACAGCAGCGGACACGGATGAGCTTTCGGGAATTCTCAAAGTCGCACGCACCGAGGAAGGATTTTTCATGGAAGCCCATGTTAAATTGAGACCGGTGGACATGGCCACGGACGGGATTTTTGTATGCGGCACCGCCCATAGCCCCAAATTGATCACCGAGTCGATTTCACAGGCCCATGCGGCAGCGGCCCGCGCCACCACTTTTCTCTCTCAAAGCCAGCTGACCCTATCGGCGGTTACGGCCAGGGTGACCCAGGAGCTCTGTGCCTCTTGCCTGGTTTGCGTCCGATCCTGCCCGTACAACGTACCCCGGATCAACGTCGACGGTGTCAGTGAGATCGATCCGGCGCTTTGCCACGGGTGTGGAATCTGCGTCTCGGAATGCCCGGCCAAAGCTATTGATCTGCAATGGTACGAGGACGAACAGATCATGTGTAAGCTGGATGCCCTGCTGGAAGGCGTGCTATAGAATTCGGAATGGGGAATGCGGAATGCGGAATCCACAAATATTCAATAGTGACGAACTCGTAAAAAGTCCAAAATCCTGTCATGCCCCTGCCTGCGCAGGGGCAGGCTCTGCGTAGGCAGGCATCCAGAAATATATGAAAATACTGGATTGCCGCCTTCGCGGAAATGACGATAAAAGAGGTTTTCAGATTAATTTACCAAACCATCAATAGTCAATTCTCGAGCGAGGATATTATGAGCGAAGAATTCAAACCGATTATTATCTCATTTTGCTGCAATTTCTGAGGGTACACCGCTGCGGACCTGGCAGGTACGATGCGACTACAATACCCTTCGAATATTCGGATCGTTCGCGTGCCGTGCACCGGTAAAGTAGATGTCATCCATATTTTACATGCCTTTGAAAAGGGGGCGGATGGCGTCTATTTGGTTGGATGCGAGGAAGGCGAATGTCATTTCAATAACGGAAACCTGAGAGCCCGGAAGCGAGTGGAACAGGCCCAAAAGATCCTGGAGACCATCGGTATCGGTGGACAGAGGGCCCGCATGTACAACCTTGCATCCAGCGAAGGCCCGCTGTTCGCCAAATATGCCGCAGAAATGGTCGAAGACATTCGGCAAATGGGCCCCAATCCGATAAAATTGGCTAAAAATAAAGCCGCATGAATACCAGGTTTGCCTTTTATCCTGTTTGCCGGTTGTGCAGTACCATCATATTGACCAACCCAAGGGCTAAACAGGCCAGCAGGCACGACTGGAAAACCTTAACTTACAAGAGAGGTCGCACCTTATGATTGTTGCCGATAAAAAACCAATTGAAGAAATCATTGAAGAAATCAAGGACAGGGAAAGGATTCTTATTTTAGGCTGTAATGAGTGTGTTACGGTTTGTGAAGCTGGGGGCAAAAAAGAAGTGGGCGTTCTGGCTTCGGCATTGAGAATGTATTTTCTCAACCAGGGAAACGAAGTCAAAATTGATGAAGTCACCCTGGAGCGGCAGTGCGATCATGAATACCTGGAAGAGATCCGTGATAACATTGACCAGTACGATGCCGTTGTATCCCTGGCCTGCGGCGTGGGAGTACAGTTCATGGCCGAGAAATACCAAAACACACCGGTTTACCCAGGGGTAAACACCTGTTTTCTGGGAGCCACTGAAGAACGCGGACTGTGGACTGAAAGATGCCAGGCCTGCGGCAGTTGCCTTCTGGCCACCACTGGTGGCATTTGTCCGATTTCCCGCTGTGCCAAACGGCTGCTCAACGGCCCCTGCGGAGGATCCACCACCGGCAATTGCGAAATCAACCAGGAAGTTGACTGCGGCTGGCAGTTAATTGTCGATCGTCTAAAAGCACTCGAAAAAATCGATGAATATGAAAAACTGGCGCCGATCAAAGACTGGTCCACGGACAGGGCCGGGGGGCCCCGCAAAGTAAAAAGGGAGGATGTGCAGTAATGGAATTGAAGACACCGAGCAAACTAGAAAAAATCCTGGCCGCCGGACACCATGCCGTTACGTCCGAATGCGGGCCTCCCCGTGGCAGCGATCCGGAAGCGATCACTAAAAAAGCCGAACTCATCAAAGACCATGTGGATGCCATCAATATCACAGACAACCAGACATCAGTGACACGCATGTGCAGTCTGGCCGCCTGCATTCGTTTGAAGCTCATGGGGGTTGAACCGGTGCTGCAAATGGTGACCCGAGACCGCAATCGTATCGCGCTGCAAAGCGACATTTTGGGAGCAGCGTCCTTTGATATTCACAATATGCTATGCCTCTCCGGCGACCACCAAAGCTTCGGAGATTGTGCCCAGGGGCAAAATGTTCATGATCTGGACTCCATGCAATTGATCCAGGCAGTACGGTACATGCGCGATGAGGGAAAATTTCTCGGCGGCGATGAGATCAAGCGGCCACCGCAGATGTTTGTCGGCGCTGCCGCCAACCCGTTTGCCGATCCTTTTGAAATTCGCGTTCCACGCCTGGCCAAAAAAATAGCGGCCGGCGTGGAATTCATCCAAACCCAGTGCATTTATAACCTCGATAAATTTGAGGAATGGATGAAACTGGTCCGAGACCGGGGACTGCACGAAAAAGTTTACATTCTCGCCGGACTGACCCCCATGAAAAACGTGGGCATGGCCAGGTATATGAGCAAACGAGTCCCGGGTATGGACGTCCCGGACGAAATCATCAAACGCTTGGCCGACCAACCCAAGGAAAAACAGGCCGAAGAAGGCATAAAAATTTGTATTGAATCAATACAGCGGCTCAAAGAGGTGGAAGGCGTGGCTGGTTTTCACGTCATGGCCATTGAATGGGAAGAAAAGGTTCCGGGCATTGTAGAGGAAGCCGGCCTTTATCCCCGACCTGAGGTCAATTGATCAGCCAACACCACCGAATTGGATTGCAATAAACTAGTTAAAATGAAGGGTCGGGGAGTTTTTCAAACTGCATCCGTCCCACGCGGGGAGTAGCCCGTGCCAGCTGTAACAAATGAGTGCGGGACCCTGGACACGCCCCCAATCCTTTGCGTAAAGATCGTACAGGCAGAGACGATCAGTGCCCTCGTGGGAATCTGTCTTCCGGGGCTGGTTTAAATCTAATTTCAGCGGGATTGCTGCCGTACGTTCATTCCCCGATTATATTGTTACGGCTGGCACGGGCTATTCCCCGCGGGCAACGCTTATATTCAATCAAGCAAAAAGAATTCAGCCTAAAAACTGATTTAACATCGGCCCCCAATTTCCATCTGAAGTCATTCGTTTCAACAATCATCTCCCTTTATTCTACGGCCATGTAACAGCTTTCGGTGGTGTCAGTACTCCCCGTTGATTATATTTCACCCCATGCGCGGTTGGAAACCATCTTAGAAATCTGAGAGAAAAACCTGCTCTGTCTTTGGGCCAAGAGTTTCAACGCTTTGGCCCCGGTTAAAGTTAAAAGAAACTTGAAACCGGCAGAGCCCCATGATAACGTCGAATTTGCAAACCGAATCTCACCGGAGTCCATCTATTCATTTCAGGAGGATACGCTCGTGCCGCATAAAACGCCTTCCATTACCAACATTGCTTTGGTGGGTGGCGGGGAATTTTGCAAGGAAATTCTCGAAAAAACCACTTCTGTTTATGAACAGGAGGGTGTTTACGCGCCTATCTTAGCAGTAGCGGATCCAGATCCCGAAAGCCCGGGAATTAAGCTGGCGGATGAACTGGGGCTGTTAACATTCAGAAATTGCCACCAGCTTTACGATCCGCGTTACAGTATCCATTTAATTATCATGTTAACGCCCAAGCAGAAAATTTTCGATGAAGTTCTGCGCACGCGCCCGCCGCGAATCCGTTTACTATCCTATAATGTGTTTAAAATTTTCTGGAAGGCTATCGGCCTGGAAGAACGAAAGCTGCGGGAACGAACCGAGGAAATGGAAACAATTCTGAATGGTATTCAGGATTTCATCATGGTGATTACCCCCCAGATGGAAATCATCGATGTCAACGACGCATTCCTTCAAAAAATGCACTATACCCGTGCTGACGTGATCGGCAAAAAATGCCACGAGGTTTACCATAAAATTGAACATCCCTGTAATGGCGGACTAACCGACTGCCCCCTGCGGGAGGTGGTGAGTAACAAACGGCAGATTCGCAAGATCCAGACCCGGCTGATGCCGAATGGGGAAAAACGGTATTACGAAGTCAACATTTATCCGATTTGGGAGAAAGACGGCAAAATTCACAAATTTATTCATATCAGCCGTGACATCACCCAGCATAAAAAGGAAGAAGAGGAAATCACGCGTCGTCTCGAGCAGATGGTCGAAGACCGCACTCGCCAAGTAAAAGAAACCCATGAAAAACTCCTGCATCAGGATAAAATGTCATCTTTGGGCAAGCTGTCGGCCTCCGTGGTCCACGAAATCAACAATCCAATTGCAGGTATCTTGAATCTAATAATGCTCATGCAGCGAATTGTCGCCGAAGATACCCTCGGGCAAGATCAAATCGAGCAATTTCAACACTACCTGAGTCTGATGGAGACCGAAACCCGTCGGACCAGTCGTATCGTTTCAAATCTGCTGGCATTTTCCCGCCAGTCCAAGGTGGAGCCCAAACGCCTGAGCGTCAACCGTCTTATCGAACAGACCCTGTTTTTGAATTCAAACCTGCTTAAAATGGACGGTGTTAAAGTTGAAACATTGCTGGATCCCGACCTGCCGGATCTGATGGGATCTGAAGATCAGCTCCAGCAAGTCTTCATGAACCTGGTGTCAAATGCAAGCGAAGCGATGGGCGGCGGCCAGGGGGGGGTACTGACCATTGAAACCCGGCATTTACTCGGTGAAGACAGACTGCAGATTAACTTCAAGGACACCGGTCGCGGAATTCCCGAAGAGAATTATCCCAAACTGTTTGAGCCGTTTTTCACGACCAAGAAAAAAGGCAAGGGGGTGGGCTTGGGCCTATCTGTGGCCTACGGGATCATTCAGGAACATGGTGGATCTATTTACGTAAAATCAAAGATGGGGGAAGGAACCACCTTTCAGGTCAAGCTCCCTCTGAAATCTGCCGCAGATCGTCAGCTGAATTAATGAGACCAGATAGATCGGGATGCCTTATGAATTGAGTGAGGAGGTTTTAGTGAGCAGCACGAAAATACTGATTGTCGATGATGAATTGATTATGCGGGAGTCCCTCGCCGGGTGGCTACAAAGGGATGGATATACCGTGGACGCTGCTCCCAGCGGAGAGGCGGCCCTGGAAAAACTAAAGGAGGCGCGCTTTGACATTATGCTGGTGGACATCAAAATGGAAGGAATGAGCGGCCTCGATGTTCTGCAGCACGTCAAAGAGAATGATCCGGATGTGGCCATTGTCATGATTACTGCCTATGGTTCCATTCCCACCGCCATCGAAGCCATGAAAAACGGCGCCTATGACTATATGCTCAAGCCGTTTGATCCCAATGAGCTGGGTGTGCTGATCGATAAAATTATCAAGCACCAAAACCAGGAGCGTGAAATGCTCTTTTTAAGAGAAGAGCACAAGGAGCGCACCCGGTTCGAAAGCATGATCGGCCAGTCCAAACCCATGCAGGAAATTTTTGATCTCATCTGTGATGTCGCTCCCATGGAATCCACGGTTTTGATTACCGGGGAAACCGGCACCGGCAAAGGATTGGCCGCTAAAGCCATCCACACAAACAGCCCACGCTGCAACGGCCCGTTTGTGATGGTCAATTGTGGCGCCATCCCCGAGCATCTGATGGAAAGTGAATTGTTCGGTCATCAGAAAGGGGCTTTTACGGATGCCAAGGAAACTAAAAAAGGCCGATTGGAGATGGCCCACGACGGCACCCTCTTTCTGGATGAGGTCGGGGAAATCAATATGCGCATGCAGATCGATCTGCTGCGGGTGCTGGAAGATCGGGTTTTTTATCGGGTCGGCGGGACCCAGCCCATAGAAGCGGATTTCAGGGTGATTGCCGCCACCAATCGGAACCTCGACAAGGCCATAAAAGATGGCAGTTTTCGCGAAGATCTCTTTTACCGCCTCAACGTGATCTCTATTAAAATGCCGCCGCTGAACAAACGCAAAGAAGACATTCCGCTGCTGGCGGAACATTTTCTTCATCGGTTTATCCAGGAGACCAATAAAAATATCGACGATATCGACCGTGAAGCCATGGACGAGCTCATGCTCTATGATTGGCCGGGGAATGTGCGTGAACTCGAAAATGCCATCGAACGGGCCGTGGTGGTCGCCAAGGAGCGTAAAATACTGCCCGAGCATTTACCCATTTTTTGTCACGAACCCTTGCACGCCCCCAGAAGCAATAGCTTGCAAGAAGTAGAAAAAGCCCACATCCGGCAGATACTGACGGACAATGACTGGAATATCGCTCGCTGTGCCAAAATCCTGGACATTGACCGATCGACGCTTTACAGCAAAATCAAACGATACGATCTTCAAAAGACAGCTTGACTCACCAATCCGAACATAGCATTCTGATTTCGCCGGTGGGAGAGCTAAGCATCGAGCTAATTGAGGCTGTTGCAGGAGAAATCGAGCAGGTATTCGGTTTTTCGACCGAAACACACCCGATTTTGCAGGATATTTCTTTTGCTCTGGATGATAAACGCAATCAATATCATTCGACGGCGATACTCGATCGGCTGGCCGCCAACCTTCCTCCTAAGATCATCCGGGTGCTGGCCATTGCCCAGGTCGATCTGTTCATCCCTATTTTAACCCATGTCTACGGTGAAGCCCAGCTTGGCGGAGCTGCCTGTGTGGTTTCGACATTTCGATTAAATGAGGGGCGCTCGGGACTCAACATCTCACAAAAGTACATCGGTAGAATTGTAAAAGAAGCCATTCATGAATTGGGCCACACCTTCAATTTGCGCCATTGCCCAGAGCAAACCTGCATCATGCACTACTGCCGCAATGAAGAAGATGTCGATCGCAAATCCGACCAGCTTTGCCGTTACTGTATTATCATGTTGGAAGATGAGATGAAGAGACTGAGTCCGAGCTGACCATGCCACGAACTGCCCGAGAGTCCAAGTCGAACATATTGCTATATAAGATCATAACTTTTTTTATCTGTACTAATTTACTGACAAAAATGAAGGTGATCGACCCGAAGAAAACCCTTAAACATTAACCTTTGAACCCTTGAACTGTGAACCTTGAGCGGCTATATGCCTACTATTGCCACTCTGGATCCCGCTTTTCCAGATAGGCACGTTTGGCCTCTTCGGCATCCGGGCTGAATTGGGCGCGTTGCTGCAGGGTAAAGTAGTATTCGAGAATGGATTTATAGTCAGCATCGAAAGCCCGGTTGGTCGCCAGTTTGCTCATGCGTGTCCCTACTGAGCAGGCCGCTAGGTAGTCGCCGGCAATTTTATCCAGCTGCGCGAAGAAATTATCCCGCGGAACGATGTGATCCACCAAACCGATTCGCAGGGCCTCACGGCCGTCGATGTTTTGTCCACCAAGAATCATCTTCTTGGCACGTCCCCAACCGATGTAGCGGGGAAGACGCATGGTTGCGAGACCCGGTATAAGCGACTCCCTAATCGCCGGCAAACCGATCTGGCAATCCGCCTCGCTGATGCGAATGTCAGCCGCCAGGGCCAACTGGAGCGCACCCCCCAGGCAGTAGCCGTTCATACCCACAATGACGAGTTTTTCCATGGTTTCGAAACATCTAAGGGCCTGCTCCCAGCGATGGTGGTAATCCATTTCTATCCGGTCGGCTGCCAGTTCTTTGAGATCAATGCCGGTGCAAAATGCGCTGCCCTCCCCCCGGATAATGATCACCCGCACGGTTGGATCTTCCCGCAGGGTCATTGCAATTCGATTGATCTGGTCGACACCGGCATTGTTCATGGCATTGAGGCGGTCTTTGCGGGTAAATGTCAGCCAGGCTCGCTTACCTTCTTTTTCAAGATGCATGAATTCAAATTTCAGCATTTTTTCCATTGTCTTACCTTTTCTACTGATGACAGAAGTCAAACGTTGGATGTTTCATTTCAACTTTTAGCTTATGGGTGTCTTTGTCCAGAGACCTAATTTGAAACTACAACAAAATGGCACGGTCTTAGATGACTAAAATGGTCATTTCAATGGATTGGCTAAAACAGCGAACCGCAGAATATCGAACATCGTACCGTAGAACGACGAAGGATGGAATCGCTGCGCTCAGTCATTTAAATCGGCAGAATACCTTCCTTCGATATTCGACATTCAATATTCCAGATTCGATATTTGCCTTTTTATTCATTTTTGAAAACAATTGCAATGTCACACAAGCCAAAGCTTCTTTCCCGATCAGACTGGACGCTCGCGACCTGGGGCTCCGGCTCGTGTAAAACCACATGAAATTTGGCTTCTTTTGCGTACCTATGACTAAGTGGTGGGAGCGGCTTTCCAGACGCGATTTCAAATGATTAAGTTCCATTCTAATCGCGGCTGAAAGCCGCTCCCACGAGCTCCAAAAAATGCCGAGTCAATACTACAAAGTTTCCATCTCGATTAGACTGGACGCTCGCTGCCAGCGGCCTCGCTCCTACGATAATTCTATCAGAGACGGATCATACGCCTCTGGAGAGCGATAACCGAGAAGATTGAGGATCGTGGCGGCCACATTGCTCAGACCCGGGTTGTCAATCTGTTTGAGGGAAAACCGGTTTACTTCCGAGAAGTCTTTGATAATGAACGGGACCGGATTCTTCGTATGGGAAACCATGGGTGCACGCAAGCCTTTTTTTTCGGTCCACATACAATCTGCGTTGCCGTGGTCGGCGGTGAACATCGCCACACCCCGGGTATCCCTGACGGCCTTCAGGATTCTTCCCAGGCAAATGTCCACCGTCTCAACTGCGATGCGGATGGCGGCTGGCAACCCCGTATGCCCTACCATATCGCCGTTGGCATAATTCAACCGAATGAATTTGTATTTGCCGCCCCGAATCACATCAATCACCGCATCCGTGATCTCGGCAGCCTTCATCCAGGGTCGCAAATCGAAAGTGATCTTGTCCGAGGGAATTTCCACATATTTTTCCAGATTATCATCAATGTAGCCGGTGTTGTTTCCGTTCCAGAAATAGGTGACGTGGCCGAACTTCTGGGTTTCTGAAATGGCGAACGAGGTCGTACCGGCAGCGCAGAGATATTCGCCCAGCGTCCGATCGAAGGCCGGCGGTTCAACCAGGAAGTTCTTGGGGATGTGCGCATCCCCATCATATTCCATCATACCGGCATAGAAAACGTCGGGAACCCGTTTACGATCAAATTCGGTGAAACCCGTCTCTTCGAAAGCCCGGGAAATCTCGATGGCCCGGTCCCCTCTGAAGTTGAAAAATATCACCGCATCACCATCCTCGATGGTACCGTTCGGCTTTCCATCAGCAGTAATCACGAAGCTTTCCATATATTGATCCGTGATGTCGGGATCTTCCGTATAATAGGTCCGAATAGCCTCCACAGCAGAAGAGAAAGCACGCCCTTTTCCGAGTACGTGGGCATTCCAGCCATTTTCTACAACACTCCAATCGGCGTCATAGCGATCCATCGTTGTGACCATCCGTCCACCCCCGGAGGCTATGCGATAGTCGCGATCACCGGTAGATAATTCTTTGAGTTTTTTTTCCAAGGGTTCAAAATAGGTCAAAGCGCTTTTCTGTCCGACATCTCGCCCGTCGAGCAGGCCATGGACCCGCACCTGATTGATATTGTCGGCCGCGCAGCGATCCAGCAATGCGTCCAGCTGTTCGATGTGACTATGGACATTTCCGTCTGAAACCATGCCGATAAGGTGCAGGGTGCCGCCTTCGTGCGTGCGCTTTAGTACCGCCTCCCAGGCCTGACCTTTGAATATCTTCCCCGAATGGATGGCTTCACTAACCAACTTGGCCCCTTGGGAAAATACCCGCCCAGCCCCCAGGGCATTGTGGCCCACTTCGGAATTTCCCATATCGTTGTCTGACGGCATACCCACGGCGGTGCCGTGCGCTTTCAGCTGGGTAACCAGGGGCTCCTGTAAAAGAGTGTCCAGTACCGGCGTGTAAGCCATATAGACTCCATTGCTTTCATCGTCTGGACCAATTCCAACGCCGTCCATGATCACGGTGATCACCGGGCCGGAAAATTCAGCATAGTTATCGAGCCGTATCAACTCCAAACCACCCATGATAGTTCCCTTTTTTTATTCACGCATAATTTGCCATTCAAACGAACTCAGTCTGATTGGCACGATTTTTGACATTTTTAAAGCAAACGGTTTTATGAAACTCAAGTAGTACTGAATTTGGAAAGTAAACATTTACCAATAATTTTCAAGGAATTGCTTGCAATATGGAAAAAAGGTTTTAGAATCTGAAAGACAGACATCAAACAACCTTACCAAACGATGTCCAACCTCTCATGTTACCGAGTGTCAATTTTACTATTCAACTTCACAAAATGATAGAGGAAAGGAGATTAGAAAAATGGATCCATCCGGGATTATGGACAAAGTGTACGAATTGTTAACGGTTTATGGTATCAAAGTCATTGCTGCTATCGTCATTTTTATCGTGGGTCGTTGGGTAGCTCGCGCGGTTGCCAATTTCATCAAAAAAATGATGACCAAGAGCAACACCGATGAGACCCTGGTAAAGTTTGTCGGAAGTTTGTGCTACATTGCCTTGCTCGCCTTTGTGATCATCGCCGCCTTGAATCAACTGGGGATTCAAACAACATCCTTCATAGCCATCCTGGGTGCCGCCGGCCTGGCCATCGGTCTCGCTTTACAGGGGTCACTGGGAAATTTTGCAGCCGGGGTGCTGATGATCATATTTAAACCGTTCAAGGTAGGTGATTTCATTGAAGGGGCGGGGACAGCCGGCACGGTTGAAGAAATTCAGATCTTTACGACCCAACTTAAAACCCCGGACAACAAAACCATCATTGTGCCCAACGCGAAAATGACCGGGGACAATATCACCAACTACACCATGAAGGGGACCCGTCGGGTGGATTTCGTATTTGGAATCGGCTATGAAGATGACATAGATAAAGCCCGCAAAATTATTGAGGAGATTATTGCAGCGGACGAGCGCGTGTTGAAAGATCCCGCATCCATGGTTGCCGTATCCGAATTGGCCGACAGCAGCGTAAATTTCGTGGCCCGCGCCTGGACATCAGCGGATGATTACTGGGGCTTCTATTTTGACACTACGGAAAAGGTTAAAAAACAGTTTGACGCTGAAGGTGTCAGCATTCCATATCCTCAGCGTGATATCCATGTGTATGAGCACAAGGAATAGCAATCAAGTTAGAGTAAAGATTCTGGTCCGGCTTCCGGCCTCTCAGAGCGCTATGCTCTTAAAGCCGGAAGCCGCATGGCCTGAAGGCCGGGGAGATGATAAACCAGATTTTTACACCAGACACAGTTAACCTTCAAAAGGGGAGGTGATCTTTCTCAGCGTCTGGTGGAAGAGACTTTATTTCCAATAAACTTTCCTTGTGACGGCAGTCATTTCTCAACATACCATAGGCTTTTGCCGCAAATCCCACAATAACAATTGCCGTTGTCGTTACAATTGCAAGAATTACCAAATCTATACCATTCAACGTGCTTTTCTCCCTTGTTCTTTTTCAAACCAAACAATTACGAAGCAAAATACGGACCAAAACGCGTCGGATAGTATATTGATTATGTTTTTAGTCAGTTAGAAATTATCCTTATCGACCTGGAAGGACTGAGACGACAAAGTTTTGATCTATCCACGTCAAAATTCTTACCATGATTGTGCCAGTATCAGGTATTATACGGCATACAAATAATCAAACACCCCAAAAATAAGTTCGGTTACCTGCTGGTTGCCCTCAACCGAACCGGCCAGGCCATAGAGAGCGGTGGTTTCGGCAACAGTCCCGGCCTTTTCCTTGGCATAGACAACACCCTCCTTCAAATCTGCGATCAATTGCCCGGCGATATCCGGAACAAAAGTTTGTGGCATTGTTACGCAAAAATGCATGCCCGGCGGCAGCTGCAGACAATTAAACCGCCAGCCCCGGCTCTTCATGAAATCGTTGACATGGAAGACATCCACATCATCGGAGTGGAAACTGATGACAAAGGTGGGATCACCGATGAGTGTCAATTCGGGAATCTCATTTACACCCAGCTTTATCCCGTCGGCAACCTCCATAATCGCCTTGGCCGCTTTGAGATAGCCTTCTTCACCCAAGTATATCATGGACGCCCAGGTGGCCGCCGTCAGACCGCCGGAGCGGCTGCCGGCCGTTGTGGGTGAGGCGTACATCCCACCGGGCCAGTCCGGAACATTAAAATATTGATAGCGACGCAAGTTATTGTTGCGGTATAAAACGACCGACGTCCCCTTTAAAGCAAAACCATACTTGTGCGTATCAGCAGACATCGAGGTCACCCCTGGCAGGCGAAAATCAAAAACAGGAACATCATACCCCAGCCTTTCGATCCAGGGTAGAATAAAACCGCCCAAACAGCCATCGACGTGAAAACCAATATCGTGTTTTAAAGCAATATCGGACAGTTTATCCAGCGGGTCGATCAGACCATAGGGATAATTGCCGGCACTGCCGACAATTGCAACGGTATTTTCATTGATTTGGGCTTCAACGGCCTGGGGATCAGCACGAAAATCAGGCAGTGCCACTGGTATGTGGACCATTTTGATGCCGAAATACTGGCCGGCCTTGTCGAAAGCCGGGTGGGCAGTGTGCGGCACAATAATCTCAGGCCATTGAATGTTCTTCTCTGCACGGGCCCAATCTCGGTAGGTCTTCATTGCCATAATAATGCTCTCAGTGCCGCCGGAAGTAACCGTACCGCAAACATCGTCCTTCGGGCTACGATCCTTGACTGTATCACCATTTAACATTTTGGCCGTCATTGATATGATCTCACTTTCCATTTTGAACATACTCGGACACAGATCGAATTGAATCGTATTCTCGTGTGAAAACAGGGAGAATATTTTGTTCAGAAACGCGCGGTGTTCCTCTCCGGCATGATAAAATGTACCCGATACCTGACCGGTTTTCCACTTCGCATTTTCTTCCTCCGCCATGATGGACAGCTCTTTGAAAATGTCCTCTTTGTCGCGTCCATTTTGCGGAAGCGAGGTATAGCTTTTGAAGCGGCCTTTATACGGCTTGAAGGGATCTGTGTTTTCATTCTTTATTGATTGTTCGGGCATGGAGTTCTCCTTTAATTAGATTCAGGCATTCATACAAACCCTAACGACAGGGAAAATTTGAGCGGACTACATCGTATTTAGCGCCGCAAACACCTTCTTATTTCGTTTGTACAGCTCCCGATACTGAAGGTACATCTTATCATAAACCGCCCGGTTTGACACGTCTGGCTCGAAGACCCGCTTTATTCTGATGAGTTCGGGAAGTTCTTCAATCGAACGCAAACCCAATGCAACCGCCCCCAACAAGGCGGTTCCCCGAAGGGTGGTATGCGTTGGATTTTCGATCTGATGGATCGGCACACCCAGCACGTCTGCATGAATCTGGCACCAAACATCGGACAGTGCCCCACCTCCCGAAAAGCGAAATTTCTCGATGGGACGTCCGATGAACCGTTCCGCCGGTCCCCGGGTCCAGCGATTGTTAAAGGCGATACCCTCCATGACGGCCCGTGTCAGGTGGCTGCGGGTTGTTTTCAGGGAAAGGTTTATAAAACCGCCACGGGCATTGGGATTTTCATGGGGGACGATGGAGCCGTTCAACCAGGGAAGAAAAATCACACCATCACTACCGGCCGGTGTCTCGGACGCGATTTTGTTTAAGCGTTCATAGGCGTCAGCAGGTTGTGGCCCGGTATTGAAGCGATCATCTGGATAAACGAGATTATTCAGAAAAAACTCAATACATTTTCCACCGGCACCCTGCTCACCCAGAATAAAATACCTCGATTCGAAAGGACTTGGAAGGGATGTCATGAAAGATGTCAGGCTGGATTTTTTAAAAGGCACATGGCAGGTCATATACAAGGAGGTCCCGATGTAGATAATCGTGTCGAAATCTTCGATGGCCCCCGACCCGATAACCGAAGCATTGGAATCACCGATACCGGCAATAACCTTGGTGGACGGTTGCAAGCCGAGGTCCTCGGCGACGGAACTGAGAAGCGTCCCGACAATTCCATCATTCGGAATTAGGTCGGGAAATTTATCTTCCGGTAAGTCGGTTAGTTTTAGCAGTTCGTAGCTGTATTGACGGGAATCCCATCGCCGATTGTCCACCAGCCCAAAAGGGGCCATGGTTTTTTGGGTGGCCGTAATTTTTCCGGTAAGCCTACTGGTCAAATAATCCATGGGTTCGAGAAATTTATGGGTTTGGGTATAGATCTCCGGCCGCTCATTTTTTATGAAAAGAACGTGACCCAACGAATCCACCCCCGACTGGGTTGGTACCATCCCGGTTAATCGGAGCCATTTCAACAACTTGAGTAAGCCATAACCCTGTATTTTCGGAAAGCCGCCGGCAATCATGCGGTTGTAGGGGCCGCCTCTCCGGTCGAGCCAGTGAATTGCCCGCATCAAAGGTCTGCCTTGTGCATCCACTGGCACAACCACCGACCACTGGGAATCGCAGCCTACGGCGACGATGTCCTCTGACGGAACTCCCGATTCTCGGATAACTTTCTTGACAGCAATTTTCGTACCCGACCACCATTCATCGGGATCCTGCTCAGCGCCCCCGTTGGGTAATAGAAAGGTCGTCACCGTCTCATCTACACTGGCGACAACTTGCCCGCTATCCGAGACGATGGCCGCCTTTAGACCACCGCTTCCCAAATCGATCGCCAGTATATAGCGAGGAAGAGGGGAATTTTTTTCAGTTTTCAGCCCCGGGTGTTGTGCCATGAAGTTTTCCTTATATGGCAATCCGCCTGGTTTGACAGCCAAACACAGAACATCGAAGATCTCTGTTTCATGTAGTCGTCTTGTGAAGGGCTACCACGGTCACAGTCTGAAACAGTAGAATAGGCCGCAAATTTGATCAAGTATTAATTGACAGAAATATTTTATCGGAGAGGATCCGGGATGAACAGAAAGACCGCGGGGCACAGCCCATCTTTAGAACCATAAAAGACATTTGCATTCTGAGCGGACATGCGGTAATTTTTTCGCTAATAGCGTTTGGAATAAACCAGCTGGGGTGTTATCACGCTTTAAATTAGCATCGCAAAACTACCGATAGCAGAACGTTATTCTGACAAACGCTCTAACAGAGCCTGCATTATCCAAAGGCTTTCCGGTTGGCAAAGCCTGTATGGTATTTCAATGATTCATCAAATAATTTCAAGAATTACTGTTGGAATACCACTCTTTTTGGACCGCCACGTTTTTTTAAACAACCGCCCGGTCCTGGGGTGACGCGTATTTTGGTAAGAGACCTATCGGAAGCCAGCGAAGGAAATGCCAGTGGAATCGGAGGCGCCGATGTGACTACCAGGCGTCTGGTCGAAAAAATCGATATGCACAAGACTGCCATGAATAGCATTACTGCCTGCGACCCTGAGGGCGGTCGCATCCCTCTTAGTTATGCCGGCGATCGGGAAGCGATCGCGGCGGCCCTGATGACCATCCGGCCGTTTAAAGCAGAAGACATAAGAATCGTACGGATTAAAAATACGTCGGAGCTTGGCAAAATTATGGTCTCCCGCGGCTGCCTTGCCGACCTGGAGGACAAAGCGCATGTTACAGTCAACGCCGAAAGTATCCGATTGGAGTTTGATTCCTCCGGAGATCTAAAAGCAATGATGTAAATCCAGTTCCTAAGCCCGAATCAACACCTTAAGATACAGATCCCCACGCACGCCGTCCGGCTCCTGTTTGCCGAGGCCTTTGAGGCGGAGTTTGCGACCTTCCTGCATTCCTGCAGGAACCAAAACCTTATAAAGCCGCTTATGAAGCCCCCAGGGTATGTTCACCAGCTTGCGTGTTCCGGTGATGGCCTCATGGGGTGTTATGACAATCGTCCCATAAAGGTGTGGTTCCGGTCCAGACCCGACTGGCCGAATGACTTGCAGACGGGGCGTCTTTTTTCGTTCGGTGACACGACGAATTCTATCATGGGAACCTGTCGTCGGCATTGTCAGCATAAGTTTCAAAAAAAGGATGCCGAAAATAAAGCCGCCGATATGAGCCCACCAGGCGACGCCGCTGGCCTGGCCATGACTGCCGGCGGCATTGAGAAATTGCAATACAAACCAGATACCAAGGAAAAAGGATGCCGGAATTTCTAAAAAATAGGGAATAAAAAAGATAGGGATCAGAGTCAATATCCTGGCGCGCGGATGCAGAATAAAGTAAGCCCCCATCACGCCGGCAATGGCACCGCTGGCGCCAATTGTCGGAATATTTGAGTTTAAATTTAACAACATATGGGACAAACCCGATGCCAAGCCGCAGATTATATAGAAAGCCAGATACCGAAAATGGCCGAGTCGATCTTCAACGTTGTCGCCGAAGATATAAAGCGACCACATATTGCCGATCAGATGCCAGAATCCACCATGAAGAAACATAAAGGAAAAAAGAGAAAAGACCTGTTGGAACGCTGTGAAATAAGCGCTGATCTGGGGGACTGAATACCGGGCCGGAACGAGACCGTAGACATAGATAAATTTTTCCAGACCGGCCTGCTGGGTAAGTTGATAGAGGAAAATCAGAACATTCAAAGCGATGATGGTGATGTTGACGACCGGGTAATTTTTAGTTGGTACGGTGTCGCGCAGGGGACTCATTGTACACGCTGTAAACTAAGGAATCATCTTACTTCGATAATAATTAAAAACCATTATCAGCTGATCGAAGCTTCTTGCTTATTTTGGGACTGCATTTAGAGTGAATTTACCCCAACCGATTCTCGAATGTCAAATCAAATCGCTAAAGTGCCAAATTCCAATACCCACACACTTACATTTCTTGACAGAAATTGTTTATGTCTTATCTCTTGGGAACGGGAGTGGATGTTCAATTTCTTCAACTTGAATTGAATCATGCTGACGATATAAGACGAATGTCTGCAATCGAAGAAGATATCGCCACTTTGGAGACCTCCATAGAATGACTCTTCTGCGGACCGGTCACTGCCGGAGCAACACCTAATTTTCCCGGAAATCAATGAGTAGGCAGACACAATGGATTGTCAGGTGTACGTGCAGAAACGAATTTGGCATAAAACTCAAAGACCACCAGCAGAGCTGGTCCCGGTTCCTTCCAAAGGCCGCTCGCATCCCCCAGCTCTGCTGGTGGTCGCTGAGTTTTAAAGGAAAAGCTGATATGGCCACCCAACCCACCTATGATGAACTGATACAAACTATCAAGGTGCTGAAAAAAGAAGTTAGTGATTGCAAACGAATCGCGGCAATGGCACTTAAAAGCACCGAGTTAACGAGTGTCAATCAACGTCTGCTAGATGAAATAGATGAGCGTCAAAAAATTGAAAACGCGTTGCGTGAGAGTGAGGCACGCTATCGCGGGTTATTCGAAAATGCACCGACATCTCTGTGGGAAGAGGATCTTTCACGCGTTAAAATTTACATTGAGAATCTGCGACGCAAAGGAATCCTGAATTTCAAAGAATATTTCAGCAATCATCCAGAGGCTGTGGCCAATTGTGCTTCCCTGGTCAAAGTCGTTGCCGTGAATCAAATGACGTTGGACCTGTACCGAGCCAAAAGCAAAGAAGAATTAATAGCCGGCCTTGATCAAATTTTGAGTGCAGACTGCAATAGCGATTTTATTACCCAGTTGGTTGCACTTGCGGATGGTGCAACCCGTTTTGAGGATGAGGTAGTAAACAGGACGCTAGAAGGCGATAAAATGCACCTGATGCTCAGATGGTTTGCAGCGCCAGGCTTTGAAAGAACTTATTCCCGAGTCTTTTTATCATTTAGCGATATCACAGAAAAAGTACTAACAGTCGAAGCGCTTAAGGAATCCGAGGCCAAATTCAGAACACTTACGGAAAACTCGCCCAATATGATTTTCATCAACAATCAGGGGAAGGTCGTGTACACAAACAAACGCTGTGAAGAAATTATGGGGTATACCAAAAATGAGTTCTACGATCCGGATTTCGATTTTCTAACCTTGATAGCACCTGAATGCACAGATTTAGTTAAATCCAATTTCAGAAAGCATATGGATGGCGAGAACCTCGAACCTTACGAGTATACCATTGTGAACAAGGAGGGGCATAAAATAGAAGCCCTCATCACCACCAACCTAATTGACTATGAAGGCGAAAAGGCCATCTTGGGAATTGTGACAAACATTTCCAAACAAAAGCGTGTGGAAAGGGCTTTGGAAGAATCGCGGCGCGATTGGGAAAATATTTTTCAAGCAATCAGTCATCCAACGCTCATCCTCAATCCCCAACACCGTGTTATTGCCGCTAATCGAACAGCAGTTCAAAAGACCGGTATTTCAAACAATGATCTGAAGGACATGCACTGTTATGAGGTCTTTCATGAGTCACGCATTCCAAACAAAATATGTCCGATGGAACGGATAGTGAAATCTGGCCGGCCGCGGACGCTGGAAATGGAATTGAAAGCGCTTGGGGGTACATTCTTGGTTACCTGTACGCCAATTATAGATAACAATGGGCAGCTGGAAAAAGTAATCCATATTGCCACGGACATCACCCAGCGCAAGCAGGCAGAAGAGGCTCTTCAAGCGTCCGAATCTAAATTCCGCAGTTTTTTTGATTTGTCTCCGCAATCCGTTGCCAGAATTGATTTCGAGTCAGGTCAAATGGTCGAAGTGAATCAGAAATTTTGCGAACTTTTTGGTTTTGACAAAAATGAAATATCGGGACGGTCGATGCTGGAACTTGGGCTGTGTTCAGAAGAACAAATTCATGTATTTTTGGATGTCCTAAACAGGACCAGCCGAGTTGATGGGCTTGAAATGAATCTTAAAGCGAAAGATGGCTCCATATTGACGACGCTCGTTTTTGCCCGTTTAATTCCCATCAATGATGATAATTTTATCCTGGTCATATTTAACGATATTACGAAAAGAAAAAGGCTGGAGCAACAACTCCAACAAGCCCATCGAATGGAAGCATTAGGGACTTTGGCCGGTGGCATTGCACATGATTTTAATAATTTGCTCATGGGTATCCTGGGTAATGCTTCATTGATTCTGTCGGACATGGAATTGCATAATCCGTACCGTGAACAATTAAATAATATTGAATCCTATGTACATAGCGCGGCGGAGCTTACCAAACAGTTGTTAGGTTTTGCCAGAGGTGGAAAATATGAAGTCAAACCTACGAATCTGAATGAGTTGATCGAGCGAAGTGCCAGCATGTTTGGACGCACAAAAAAAGAGATACATATCCATCAAAAACTTCAAAAAGACATCTGGACTGTAGCTATCGACCAGGGACAGATCGATCAGGTCCTGCTGAATCTTTATGTCAATGCCTGGCAAGCAATGGCCGGAGGTGGACACCTTTACATTCAGACCCAAAACATCACTTTAAATCATGACAATGCAAACCGCTATAACCTTGGGGCTGGCAGGTATGTCAAAATCTCCATCACCGATACCGGCATCGGTATGGATGACGTCACTCAACAAAGGATTTTTGAGCCGTTTTTTACAACCCAGGCAATGGGCCGTGGTACAGGGTTGGGGCTGGCATCTGCCTATGGAATCATCAAAAATCATGGCGGAACCATCCATGTTTATAGTGAAAAAGGGAAAGGCGCCACCTTCTATATCCATTTGCCGGTCTGTGAAGAAGATATTACGCCAAATAAAAATTCGGATAGAGAAATCCTGATGGGTCAAGAAACTATTTTGATCGTCGATGATGAGAAAATGATCATCGAAATCGGCAAAAAAATGTTGACAAAAATGGGGTACCGACCAATGATCGCCATCAGTGGCCAGGAGGCCATTGAAGTATATCGGGAGAACCTAGAGTCAATCGATTTGATCATACTAGATATGATCATGCCTGATATGAACGGTCAGGAGGCTTTTGATAACCTGAAAAAACTAAATCCTGCCGTGAAAGTCCTACTCTCCAGTGGCTACAGTCTGAACGAACAAGCTCAAAGAATAATGGAAAGTGGCTGTTACGGATTTATACAGAAACCGTTTGATGCGGTCAAGCTTTCACAGAAAATTAGAAAAATAATCGATGCCAGAAAAATACACCCTAAATTTTGAATTTGAACTTCTCAACAAACCACTATCAAATTGCCGATGCCAACGATCGCAAAATTAAATAACAAGATGTAGCCCCGGCATCTTGGTGTCCGACGGTTCTTTCTCCCAGACGGCTGGCACGTCCTATTTTAGCCACCATCTCCCGGGTGGATTCCATGCCCTGTTTTGCGGCCAGTTCGAAATCCGCCAGTGCCCTGGATAGTTCTTTGTCCTCATTTGCAGCGGCTTCAATCGCCCGCACTGCCGGCGAGAGGGTATCGATCAGGGTTTTATCCCCGAGTTTGGCCTTGCCGATCTCTAATATACCGCGTTCTCCGGTCTGAAGCATTGCAACCAGATCGCTCAGGTTTAGATCGCTTTTCCCGGCGCTCTCCTGGGACAGTTTAAGGAAGAAGGTGCCGTACAATGCTCCCATGGCTCCGCCGACAGAATTCAATACCACCATTCCAACATCCTTAAATAGCGTTCCGATATCCTCGGCCGAGCTTTCGGCCAGCTTATTTTTCACCAATCGAAAACATTTGGCCATATTGACTCCGTGGTCTCCATCACCGATGGCGCCGTCCAACTCTGATAGGTATTCTTTTTCATTTTCGATGGTATCGCACATGGTCTTCAAAGCTTGCAGCATCTGGGGTGTAGTGATGGTATTTGTCATGGCTGAAATATCCTTGAAATCTAATTAAATATGCTATTAAAGTCAGGCCGCTATCCGCTTAAATCAAAAACTGACGACCCGCAACTCACAACCTGCAACCCGTAACCCGAATCTTTCCTTTTGGGGCCCAAACAACCGTTCGACGACAAAGCTAATTCCGGGCCCGGTCTTTTCGATTAGGCTATCACCTTAAAACACGGCGTGTCCGCCGGCGCTGCCAGTAAGGTTTTAAGTTCCGAATCCAGCTTCATCAACGTAACCGAAAAACCCGCCATTTCAAGACCGGTAAAAAACTCCCCGACAAATGAATGCCCGATGCTGATATTCCTTTCATCCAGCATTTTTTTTACCTTGCGATAGCAGATGTAGAGTTCCAATTGCGGTGTTCCGCCCAAGCCGTTGATCAGAACGGCGACCTCGTCCCCGGATTGGTAGGGCAGATCTTCAATAATCTGAAGGGTCATTTTTTCGGTGATGTCATCGGCTGCCAATATCTTTATTTTTTCGGTCCCAGCTTCACCATGGTGGCCTACTGCATACTCCATTTCGTCATCAGCCAGCGTAAAGGTCGGTGTTCCTTTGGCCGGCACCGTGCAGGGGGACAGAGCGACTCCCAGGGTACGCGTATTGTTGTTTACTTTCTCCACGGCCGCTTTGCATTCCTGCAAACTGCCACCGGCTGCTGCTTTGGCTCCGGCCACCTTCCAGGCTAAGAAAGAACCGACGACACCGCGACGTTTATCGGTCTCTTCCCTCGGACCAGAGCCTACATCGTCGGTGCCGATGACCTGCTCGACCTCGATACCTTCGGCCTTGGCCATATCGGCTGCCAGTTGAAAGTTCATGACATCGCCGGCATAATTGCCCAACAGAAACAACACCCCTTTGCCCGCATTGGCCGCTTTAGCAGCTTCAAAACAGGCCATGGGCGGTGGGGACGTAAATATTTCACCCACAGCCACCGCATCTAACATCCCCTGGCCAATAAAACCGATAAATGCAGGCTTATGACCCGAACCACCGCCGGTAATAACACCAACTTTGTTGGCCACGGGAGCATCCCTCCGAATCACCGTTCTGGCAGAATCTAATTTGCGAATATAATATTTGTGGACATCCAGAAAACCCTCCAGCATTTCATCCACCACATCATAAGGATCGTTGATGAATTTTTTCATGGAATCCTCCAATTTTTTAAAGATTGAATATTGAAGATTTAATGCCCGCCTCCGGCTGATCTATAAATAGAAAGAAGCGAAGAGACATCCACAAATATTCCATCTTCAATTTTCATTTGTCATGCGCATCCGCATAATCATAGATTCTTTGAATTTTAGGCTGCGAGCGTCCACCGGGTTCATACTCAGCCTTTACCCATATGCTCACCAGACTCTTGGCCAATTCGACACCGGTGACCTGCTCACCCAGAGTCATGATATTGGCGTTATTGCTTTTTATGGACCGTTCGGTGGAATAGGCATCGGCACAGAGCGCTGCATAAGCGCCGGGCACCTTGTTGGCTGCAATACACATCCCGATCCCAGTCCCGCACATCAATACCCCGCGATCATGCTTGCCGGATGCCACGGCTTCGGCCACATCTATGGCCACATTGGCGTAAATGGGATCATCACTGCCGTAATCTTCACATTCATATCCCAACTCGGCCAGATGTTTGATGATGGCCTCTTTAAGTCCTGCCGCATTGGGATCACACCCGATTGCTATTTTTTTCATATCTTCATCTCCATTTATCTAAAGTAATAAATCCGATCTTATTTTTTTAAGTATGATAACGGGTTTGCCGGTTGAGCCGGTTTGCACTTTTGCATAATTTCAACGAACTGATCAGGCCAATAGGTGCACGAATCAGGTATCTCCTCGCGGTAATGGTAGATTCTCTTAAATTCTCGTCCCGCAGGTTCGGTGTGGCTAATAAGTTGAGTTAGACGGCTTAAACGGGTTTAGCCGGATAGTATGCTCTTGACAAATTGGACCGATCCGGTCATTACCTCTCGTATGTCGGCCAGATCAACCGGTTGCGAAGCGCGACGGGGTGAGGCATCCGGCGCTCGTCTGATTCTCAATGGGATTTCAAGCGATATCGGCACCGGCTCGGCCAAGGCGGCCAGTTCATTTAATATCTTCTGATAATCAATGGTCCCCTTACCGATTTGCGTAAAATACCATCCGGAGTCATCTGACGCAACATCTTTTATATGATAATGCACAGCGCAATCGCGTACAAATTTGTAATCCTCATGGGGCCGTAGCTTCCCAAAACAATGGGATAACAGGTTGCCGAAGTCGTAATTGACTTTCACGGTTTCCCAACCGATTTCGCGAATCAGATTTGCGGCCGGCTCCCCGGAGTCCATCACATTAGGTTTGCCATCTCCCGGATTCTCAAGAACGATAGTCATCTCCAACCCGTCAGCGGTTTTGGCCAGTTTTTTAATATTCTGCATGAATCGAGTTTTGTTCGACAATGGAGCAGCGTTGGAGACAATATATTTCGAGCCGAGGTTTTTGGCGAATTCCATGCGATGGGCAAAGACCTCATCAATTCCGTCGCGGGACAGGTCTACATGGGATGAAAAAGATAAGCACTTTAACTGATGTTCAATCAAGAGGGCTTTGATTTCGGCGGCGTTGTCATCGTTAAAATAATCTTCTGTAAAGGGATCTGTGTAACCCTCAATGAAAGCAACTTCAACCCAACCGACACCAAGCTGTGAGATTTCATGAAAAGCAGTTGCCAGATCATATCCGTCATAGGCGGCCGTACTGACTAAGATTGGATTATTCATAATTTTACTTAAGAGAAAAAATATTTTGTTCAATAAATTTCCATGTTTTCAAATAATCATTGCCGGAAATCAGGCGCTCAAATTCCTCGTTATCAATTTGCTCCAAAAGCCGCCAAATCTTGTTCGAAAGTCTGCTGTTGGCCTCGAAGGTTCCGATGATATCCCAGCGTGTGGGTGAGGTGTCCGACGTCATGTAATCCCGATAATCGTACTTTTTTAGATAATATAGAAATTCGATATAGTCCAAAAAATGCTTGGTCCCGCAGAAGTAATCCCAATCCCATTTGCCGTCGTTGTCGTTGATGTGGATATAAGCCTTGTATGGGCTTTCGGACAACAGTACAAAGGCTTCGGCCGGGTTTTCGTTGCCGTACATCGAATGTCCGAAGTCAAGGGTGACCCCCATATCCTTGTTTTGGATGTCGTTAAGCAGGCACAGGGCTTTGGCAGCGGTATCGACAAAACACCTTCCCCGGGTTTCACTGGGTTTGTATTCGACAAACAGCGGAATTTCCGGCCGATGGGCGCCGGCCTCTCCAAATGTGTCGACCAGATATTTCCAAGAGCGGGCGTAATCATACTGAAAGGAAAACTCATAGCCATCACCAAGCGGGCAGCAAGTAACCTTGTCAGCGCCGACCTTGGCCGCAAAGTCTTTGGCTCCTTTGATGAAACCAACTGCTTTTTGGCGGATTTCTGAATCGTGAGACGTTAATCCGCCGTTTCGAAATTCGGGCTCGGCTTTTACGTTCACATTGATAGCGGCGACGTTGAGATTGTATTTTTCTAGCAGCGCCCGGGTTTCTTCCGCATCGTTGACTTCGTAGGGATAGACCATCTCAACCCCACTGTAGCCTTCGATCCGGGTGACCATTTCCAACTTTTGTTCCGGGTTGAGTGCTACGTTATA
>JAAUYD010069022.1_pt1 | contig 36438 bp, 37 predicted proteins | sample 7278101 | NCBI WGS metagenome assembly JAAUYD01 (sample SAMN14350128, study PRJNA611818) | marine sediment metagenome | isolation source: surface marine sediment (0.6m) | place: French Polynesia: Moorea | collected 2018-08
CAAACCGTACTCGAACAACTAGCTAATTTCTCCAACCTCTATTGTCTGGGAATTACCAAAAAGGGTCATCCCCGCCATCCTCTGTATATAAGAAGTAACGAACCTCTTAAAAAACTATCGCGCGCAGAACAAACGATTTCAACTACCTCAACTTTAACTTCTTCACTGCTTTTCGCTTCCTCGCTTCCCCTCGACGATCGTACTTTTTAGTAGTTACAGAAGAGACGTGACCCGCCAAATCCTGTACTGTAAATAAATCTTCGTCATCCAACAATTCCGAGCAAAAGGTACGTCGAAAGTCGTGAGGAGAAAAATTGACCACTCCCGCCTTTTCTGCTCGTCTTTTCAACAATTTATAAATCCCGTCCCCATCAGAGGCAAAATGTCGCACGATAACCCTATTGCCTTTAGTAACGGGACAAATCAAAGCTCCAGGAGCGTCCCCCCTAATCGACAACCAGTTTTTAACAAAAGTTAGTGCCTCTTCATTGAGATAAACGGTGCGCTGTTTGCCCCCTTTCCCCCGACGTACAATCAATTCACCATCAGACAAATCGAGGTCGTCTGTCGTTAACTTTACTAATTCGTCTCTTCTTATTCCCCCACCCCGTAGAATGGCAATTACCGCCCCATCCCGAAGGTCGATCGCATTAAGAGAAATACAACTTTCGACCAAACGATTGATTTCTTCCCTACTCAAAGCGCGACCTCTTAGCGCTCCCGACGTTCTCAAACTCTTTAAATCCGAGGCTTTAGCACAATCATTAGCGTCCATCAAATCGAGCCGATAAGCCTCTTTAAGAACCCTTCTCAAAGCCACTAACATCTTATTAACCGTAGCGGGTTCCAATCGCTGAGCTAAAGCAGTACGGATGGCAGCAGTGTGACGGTAGCGCAGTTGAGACCAATCTAGAGTCATTGCATCGCATTTACCATCCGTAAGTAAACGGGCGATCGCATTCAAAGAACTGCCCATAGTCCGCTTGCTCCCCTCACTCAAAGAGCCGAGATAAACAGCCGCAGGATGTTGGGTCAGAGGAACAGGCTCTTTAAGTGAAAGAACTTCTATTTCCTCTGATGAGATTAAGGGCATAGTTCTTGTAAAGTTTGCTTCTCAAGACAAATTATTTCACTGTTATTAGCAAAATCCGATCGCCTTTTAAACCAAATTAATATCTTGACTAATCAACCCCATTGCTAATGAATTACAAAACTAGAGATAGTATTAGCGACTATCGCGCGCAGCAATGGTAATAATAGCCCCTCCTATCCATTTCAACCATTTAAGAATCTCTTTTATTTCAAATACACTAGTTTTTAGCTGGGATACATCTGTTTTTAACTGAGATAAATCCGTTTTAATTTCTGTAACTTCTTTTCCTACAGAATCTACCTTTTCTTCCAAGCGATCTACTTTAACTTCTAATCCTCCCAGCGCTTTAGTATTTTGGTAGATGGCTTGTTGCCAGCCGTTATTTGCCTGCGCTTGTGTCATTTTTTGTCTCCCGATCTTTTAACTAGCTCTACAATCTTCATGCCGCCGTCGCGCGCAATTTCGTTCCTCTGGGGTTCGGCTGCGAGTTCTTAAGGATTTGGTTACTTGTTCAGTGGCAACGAATGCCTTCTGCATTAACTGTCGTTGCTTTTGTTGGGTCGTTTCCTTCCAATTCTGACGCTCGATTTCATCCAGTCGAGTGCAGATTTCTGAATCAAATCTCATGTCGAGAGACGATTCAATTTCAGGACTGCTCCAACGCTCGCCAGCATCGCACCTTTGACAAAGAGGCATCTTGTCCTTGTCACTATCGTAGTTCGGAATAATTAGGCGAACCAAGTTAGGTTGAACGTAGCCGTAATCGTGACAGCAAAAACAATTCCACTTCGGCTGCCATATTTCTTTTTCTTCGGATTGTTTGGCAATATTCATAACTAATCTAGGCAATCTAGGCAAATTTGACACTTAAAAACCTCCATATCACTCTCGTTGATTTCACTGACTGGCTATAGGGCGTGTTTTTTGCGATTGCTATGCACGTTTAATAAAGCCTTTAGCGAGTGCAAAAGATATCATTGCGATGCGTTCATCCCGCGAGATATGTTTGCAATCTATTCCTCTTGCTTCCCCGCATACTCTAAACGTAGGAATTCCTACTTTCATTACTTTCAAGGCATTTTCCCAATCAGGGTGCTGCGTCCAATCTCGTGTTTTGCTTTCTTCGTACTGTGTTACAAGGCGAAAGTGACGAGCAAACTCTTCCCAGCGATTTTCACTTTTCAAGTAGTCGTGTATGGATGCGATTGGATTCTTGAAGTGCTTAGTCTTTTCCCTAACAAAATCTAAAAATTTCTCTCTCTCGTCTTTTGAGAGAGAAGCCCAAAATTCTCGATAAGCTTCTTTACTTGGTTTTTTCTTGGGCTTCTCCCTATTTGAGGGAGAGATCTTTATTTGATTGTTATCTGTAGAGGTATTTGGTGAATCGCTCGGTCGCCTAGTAATACTGGGATTTTTAGCTCCAAAATTATACGATCGTATACTTTTATCTACAGTTGGATCTGATGAATCTACAGTTAGATCGCTATTGTTTCCGCTTGGATCTTCTTTTTCTACAACTGGATCTGAATCTTCTCCGATTATTTGAACATTCCTTCCAAAATTCCATCCTAGTTGTTTTAGCTTGGCGATCGCCTTATAGAAAGTTACCTTTGCGATCGCCAGTAGTTTACACACCTCTTTGGGGTCGAGGACAATCCGCCAACCAGGAGCAAACCTAATTTTGATGTAATACTTAAGTAGTCCTGTTGCGGTAATTAATCCAGCTTTATAATCTGCGACCGCTTCTTGTAAAGTTAACTGATAAAATTGTTCTGCCATTTTCTATTTCCCGTTTATTGAGCAAGCAAATGCTCGCTCCAATAGTTAAATTTCTCGTGGTTCTATACCGTATTGAGCAAATATCCAATGCTCGTGTGTGTTATTGAATCCCAGTCGATAAAATTGCTTGATAACTGGACAGTCTTTTAACGGACTTTGGGCAGTCAAAATGCTACCCAGAGTGTTGATAGCGCCAAAGTTTTGAGCAATCCGTTGCCGAAGCGCACGAGCTATTCGCTCTTTAGGAAATTTTGGTTTAGCATAAGATTACCGTTCCTTTTATGGGTAATGGATTTTGTCCCCTCTTTAAGGGGATTGGTTTGTATTAAAAGCGATCGCATTCAGGGTGGTATCTGCGCGGTCGCTTTTTGATTTCTCTACCTCTACTATAACACCAAAATAACATCAAAAGCACCTCATCTTAAAATTGTTTCGATGCTATACTTAAGTCATAGTAAGAGGAAGTTGATATGGCGGGAGTTAAAGAATCTTCTGGCAAAAAAATCAGAGTTTCTTTGTATATAGAAGAAGAAACAAAAAAGAAAGCAGTGGAATTAGCAGAAAAAGAGAGTAGATCGCTCAATAATTACATTCAGCACTTGTTAGAGCGGGAAATAGCTAAAAATGAAAATGCTACAAATCAAGAATTTTCAGTAGCATGAGTGTCTCGCGCACAGAAAGTTAGGGATGCGACAGGCTTTGGCTTCTAAGCACTGGCGACAGGCAACTGCGATCGTACTTCAGTATAAAACCAAGCTACTTAAATCGGGACTGACCGAAAATACCGTCAACCGCAGAGTTGCTACTATTAAGTCTTTGGTATCCTTGGGACGAAAGTTAGGAATATGCAGTTACACCTTAGAAGAAGTGAAGCCAGAGAAAGTAACACCTTATCGGGATACTTCGGGGATTAAAAAGCAGGATACCAAGCGAGTATTGGAATTGTGCGACCTTACTACTGACAAAGGATTGAGAGATTACGCTCTGCTGCGGTTGCTGTGGGATAATGCTTTGAGAAGGAATGAAGTCAGTCAATTAAATGTTGAGGACTTCGATTTGGCTTTGAGAAGATTGACTATTTTGGGGAAAGGACGGGGGAATCAAAAAGAAATTATCTCTTTGAGTAGTTCTTGTAGTCGGGCGATCGCTGATTGGTTGAATGTTAGAGAGATGGAGGAATTGAGCGAACCTTTATTTACTAATTTCAGTCATGCGCACTCAACACGTCGGCTTACTGGGGATGGGATTTACAAGATAGTGAGAAAGTACTGTAAAACTGCTGGGATTCCCAATTTAATGAGTCCCCATCGCTGGCGGCACGGGGCAATTACTACAGTACTAGAATTGTCTGATGGAGATATTAAGAAGGGTTTGAAATTCTCCAGGCATAAAGACCCAAAGGTTTTGATGACTTATGACGACAATCGCAATCAATACCAAGAACAAATGACCGATTTATTGTCAGAATTGGTCGATTAAACTCGCTTCGCTCAAAGGCAGAGGCGCGACGTGGGGATGGCAGAAGGGAATCAGTCGGGGATTTAACCCCCACTCATTCAAGACCACCAAAAATATCAAGAGGCGTGGGGGACTTAAACTCATGCATGATGAAGGAAGAGGTGAAATAATAAAAACTTTTCAACCTTAATAGCTCAACAGTAACCTAACCTTATGCCCTCTGCCATCTGTCATCTGCCGATACTTGGCGGAAGCTTTGTTAATCCCTCTAAAGGGTAAAATAAAAAGCTAAGTTTCTCCGTCTCTAGTTGTGAGGCTTAAGAGAGAAGCGATCTATTGATTTACTTATTAATACAGCTCCAAGCGCATGGCTAACCGTTGGCATTTAAACATCCTAGAGCAAGGTGTTGAGACTTGGAATCGTTGGCGAGAAGAGAATTCCGATATCGAGCCAGACCTCAGAGGTGCGAATCTTAAAGGTAGGGAATTAGTTGGTGCTGATTTTAGTAATGCTGATATTAGAAGTACTAACTTTACAGGAGCTAATCTCAGAGAAGCCAAATTTTGTCGAGCAAAGGCAGGATTGCAGAGACGGTGGGCAACTTTGTTAGTTATTATCTCGCGGTTGCTGTTGTTAATATCAGGCTCGCTTGTAGTATTTACTGGTTCATGTGTGGTTCCCGCACGAGAAGCCCTCAGCATAGAAAATCTACTTGTTGTTGGGATTAGTTTAATAATACTTTTTTGGTTGACCCTAAACCGAGGTCTTGTGACAAGCTTAGGAGTCTTTGCCGTACCCCTAGCTGGAGTCTTTGCCGCAGGCGTAAGTGTAGCTGGCTCTGGAGCCGTAGCCGTAGTTGCACCCTTCACCTTAGCCTTAACCTTAGCCTTTGCTGGAACCTTAAATTTACCCTTTGCTGAAACCTTAGCCTTAGCCTTAGCTGGAGCCGTATTCTTCGTTGAAAACTTAGCCTTAGCCTTAGCCTTAGCCTTTATTATGACATTGCTTTGTGGTTATGTAGCATGGGAAGCTCTCAAAGGAAATGAAAAATATGCCTTAATTCGTAATATCGCCATTGCTTTTGCAGCTATTGGTGGTACTTCTTTTCGTGGTGCTGACTTAACCGATGCTGATTTTACCAAAGCCACGCTCAAAAGTACAGATTTGAGAAAAGCAATCCTTACCCGTACCTGCTGGCGAGATACTGAAAAGCTCGATCGCGTGCGTCTTGGAGAAAGTTATCTTAAAGATGCAAAACTACGAAAACTTTTAATTACTGGAGAAGCAAGGAAGAAAATTTTTGATAGGCTTGATTTACGAGTTTTTAATTTAAGTGGAGCCAACTTAGCAAATGCTAGTTTTATTGACGCGGATTTATACGAAGCTAATTTAACTAATGCCAATTTATCAGGAGCTATTTTAGTAGGAACAAAGCTCGAACAAGCAATCTTAAAAGGTGCTGAGCTTACAGGAGGTTGTATTGAAGATTGGAAAGTTAGCAAAGATACCGTAATTGATGATATTAAATGTGAGTATATTTACCAAACATATTCTAATGGGAATAAAATTGATCCCAAAAAGTTTAAAGAAAATGAATTTTTCCTTTTTCTCAAGTCTAAAGTAGGCGATCTAAACAATCTAGATCTTAGTAATAAAAATCTAAGTGGAATAGATCTAAACGAAGCAAGACTCTATGAAGCAGATCTTACAAATACAAATCTTAGTAAAACAAACCTCACAAGAGCCGATCTGAGACTGGCAAAACTAAATGGAGCCAATCTTAATAAGGCAAAACTAAATGATGCCAATCTTAGTGGAGCAGATCTTAGTGGAGCAGATCTTAGTGAAGCAGAGCTTGTAGAGACAAATTTAAATGAAGCAAATTTAGCTGGAGCAAAACTAAATGATGCCAATCTTAGTGGAGCATTTCTGAAAAATGTAGACCTTACAGGCGCAAATCTTACAGGTGCATTACTCAATGAGGCAACAATCTCAAATGCTAATTTGACAGAGGCAAATTTAACAGAAACATTACTTTTCAGGACTCAAGCACAGAGAGCTGACTTAACGAGAGTAACATTAACAGGAGCTTGTATAGAAGACTGGAATATTAACAGCGAAACCATACTAAAGGACGTAATTTGTGATTATGTTTATTTGAAGTGTGTTTTTCAAAACTATTTAACAACAAAAGGACGTTTAAAAACAGTTTATGAGGAGCGTCGTCCAGCAGATAGAGAAAGTAAATTTAAACCAAGAGAATTTGCTGATTTATTTGGAGTAATTTCCAATACTGTCGATCTAGTATTTGAAAACGGGATTGACTGGACAGCATTTTTCTCGACTTTCAAAGAATTACAAGAAAAATATCAAGATGATAATTTATCAATTGCTGCGATCGAGAAGAAAGCTAGTGGTGCTTTTGTAATTAAATTAAAGATATCGGAAGAAGCAAATAAAGCTTTAGTCGAGCGCCAAGCTAAACAATTATATGAAGAAAACCGCAAAGAACTAGAAACTTATTACAATCAACAATTACAAATTAAAGAAACAAAAATAAGAGATTACGAGAGAGAAAATACAAATTTATGGGAATTAGCTAAACTAGCAGCTAGCAGAGATATTGGAGATAAAATTTATATACATGGTCCTTCTGGGGTTGGTGTCAATATAGGAACGATTACTGCTGAAACATTAGCAGGAATTATCAAGCAACTACCATCCTCATCAAACCCCGAAAATCCAGGTATTAAAGAATTACTCGAACAATTAAAGAATACGATCGCCACTTCAGAAGAGTTAGGCGATAAAGAGAAGAGTTAGACGATAAATATAAAGTTAAAGCATTGGAACAAGTAAAAATATTAGCAGAAGCTGGAAAAAATTGCTGTGATGAAGGGATGAAAAAGCAGGCTAAACGGAGTGTTACAATGCTTAAAGGAATAGTTGCTGTTTTACAACCAACCGCAGCCCTGCTGACAATATGCAAAGACCTTTTACCTGCGATCGCCAGTTCCTTCGGACTTTAGTCAAACCAATACAAGCAAATAAAAATATTCTGTTGATAATGCTAGGGTCGGTTAAATTGAAGCTCCATATATTTTAAGTTTTAATGTAACAAAATACGAATATATTTATGTGGCCTCACCAATTAGAAAATTTTATGCAAGATTTTATTAATCAAAAATTCCGTGAAATACGTGAAATAATCGATGGACTTAAATCAGTTATTAAAGAACAGTCAAAATATGCTATCGATGGACTTAAACCAGTCATTGAAGAACAATCAAGATACGCTATCGACGAACTTAAACCAGTTATTAAAGAACAGTCAAAATATGCTATCGACGAACTTAAACCAGTTATTGAAAATAAAACTAATATAATCATTGGGAAAATAGAGCCTGTTCTTAATCAAAAAATTGATGAAATTATTGAAATAAATAACAAAGAAATTACCCAACAAATTACAGACACTATTAAGCAAGAAATTGAAATTATTATTGAAACCAAAACTAATGAAGTTATCGATAGATTTACAGGGATTATTAATGAAAAAACTCAAGAAATTTTCAATCACCAAGCTTTAGGGTTTATGAATCAACAATTTATGGAAATTAACAATAAATTATATCTTGTTGAATTCTATATATTTAAAGAAAAACTAGCTGAATTAAATAATCAATCTAATATCGATCTGAGTTTATTGAATCAGGAGTTAGATGTTTTTATTATTCCTCTGATGAAAAGTTCTAATAATTTACGTAATCTTGTAATAACTATTAATGATTTTAGGAAGCTTAATGTTTCAGATGATATTTTTAATTTATTAAAAGAGCCGATAATAAAGCTTTTTGAGCAATCAAAACAAGCAACTGAATTATTGTACAGCATAGATAAGAAGATTGATGATAAAAATGGTAAGCTTAAAATAGCTTTAATTGAATTAAATAATATTAATTACAATTCAGTGATTATACAAGAATTAGTTACTGGGAATAATATCGATATCAATAATAAATTAGACGTAGGTATAATTAATCGGTATAAGTTGGACAACTACTACAACGATGACCATACCTATAACAATACTTACAATATAAATGCTCCTACTGGAATAGCTGTTAATAATGAAACGGTTATTGCTAACGAAATAACAGGAGTTAAGAACCAACTACCATCATCTCTCTAACCTCTAAAAGCAGATATTAAAAAATTATGTTTCTACCTAACTTAACTTGTGGCTACTAGAGCTATAAAACACTGTTGTATAAGAGTTGTAGCTGTCGATAACAATCCTATAATGTCCGCTCGCCCATACGCGCTTAGTGCTTAAACCTATGCCAAATAAAGCTTTGGGTAATAATTTCTAACAGTTTTACAAGTTAAGTTCGGTAAAATCTCAAATATCAGGACGAAGATTTATCAATCGCAGCGATCAATAAAAACCCGACGCGCTTTTGTAGCGATCTTAGATTCTACTTCCTTTCAAGTAAAGATAATCTTTTGGTTATTTATCTTTTTGTACTTCTTGAGTTTGAGATGGCGAGTCTAGGTTTAAAAATTGTCTAATTTCAGGATTAAATAATCCACTAATACACGCTGTGATTATTATGGCTATTATGCTAATTATTATACCTTTATTCGGTTTTTTCTTGTCAGGCTTTTGTTTTTTTGCTGCTTGAGTAACTTTATTCTCAATTTGAGCGTTATCTGACAAAATTGGTGAAGCATTTGGGCTAAAGTCTCCATTTATATCACCAATATTGACTGTGCGGCTTCGATCGATATTGTTGTTAGAGTTTCCTTGTATATAATCTCCTTCGATCTTTTCGTTATAGTTTCCGCTACCCATCTTGATGTTGCGATCGCCACTCATATTTGCATCTCCTTATGAAGAGTTAAGAGGTTTGGATTGAGATGGAAAATAAACCTCGATCGGTCTTTATAATATTTAAGCTCAAAATCCTTTATAGGGTTTATTCGGTTATCTTGAATGCAATAGGTAGGTATCCGAAAGTCCATATTTGAAGAAAATCTTAAATCAAAAACGATCGACAAAGACAAGCAACTAAGGTCCCGAAAGGAACGCTAAGATAATTTTAGAACCTTCAAATTCCCTATCGTCCGATATGAAGAATCTAAATCCATTCGACATCTTGTTGGCAGCACATGGCATACCTACTTCCAACACACAAAAAATACTGAAGGAGATAATACCAGGTTTTCAAGACACAATTGATAACAATAAAAACCAGAAACCAACTATGACTAAAGAGCCTGTAATTCATAATCACTATGGCAAAACTGACAGCCGTACAATTAACATGGGTGATGGTAATTATAACGAAAATATCAAAGGTGATTATATCCAACAACAAGGTTCGTTTGGAGTTGGCGTTAATAAAGGAGAAATCAAAGCTAAGACAATAGCAGGAACTATTAATGAAGCCCAATCAAAAACTTTAGCAGAAACAGCCGCAGAAATTCAACAATTATTAGAGCAGCTATCTCAAACCTATCCTACTTCAACTTCCAAAGAAAAAATGACGGTAGTAGGTGAGGTAGTCGATCGAATTGAAAAGAACCCAACACTGAAAGCAAGGGTAATCAATGCGCTCAAAGCAGGAGGAACTGAAGCATTCAAAGAGGCAATTGACCATCCTCTAGTCAATATTTTGACAGCAACTGTTGAAGGCTGGCAGGAAGCTGAGTAAACAGCGAGTCAACCACAGGGTATTGTTGGTTAGTATGCGAACTTTTGCGGAAAAAGTACGATCGAAAATCGGATCTTTCAAATTAGTACTCTGAGCAATTAACATCTAAAGCGCATGGCTAAGATTTATATCTCTTCAACCTACAGCGACCTTAAAGAGTATCGAGAAAAGGTTTATCAGACGCTACGGCGAATGCAACACGATGCGGTGGCGATGGAAGATTATGTAGCTACGGGTCAGCATCCTCCTCTGAATAAGTGCCTGGCTGATGTAGCCAAATCTGACCTTTATGTAGGCATATTCGCTTGGCGCTACGGTTACATTCCAGATGAAGAAAATCCGCAACAGAAGTCAATTACTGAGTTGGAGTATCGGCAGGCTCAACAATTAGGGAAACCCTGTTTTATTTTTCTACTGCATGAGGATGCGCCGTGGTCGAGGAGGCAAATGGATGTAGTAACGGGAAAAGGAGACAGAGGTAGGCGGATTGAGGAGTTCAGGCAAGAACTAGGGAAGACGAAGTTAGTCAGTTTTTTCAAGACTCCTGATGAGTTAGCCAATCTAGCTGGAGCAGCTATCCACCAATGGGTACGAAACAATCAAGTCGAAGAATCTTTAGGGCAAGCGGGTAAAGAGTTGGAGTCGAGAGAGCAAGGTTCGTCAAAATATAACCTTGGAACTAAAGTTTACGGTTTTGCTCCAGAGGGCAAGGATAACATTGTCATCTCAGGGGAACGAGTGGAAGGAAATCGAATCGTCAGCGATCGTAGCCAACAGACATACCGAGGGGAGAGGATTGTCAATATGGGAAACGGCAATTACAACGAAAAAATAGAGGGAGATTACGTTCAAGGGAATAAAACAGAAAATCAGCAGAGCGTCACCCAAAATATCGGCACTAATACAGGACAAGCACAGGCGATCGCAGCAGGAGGAGACGTTAATGCTACCCAACAAATGAGCCAAGGTGAAGCAGAAGAACTCACCCAAGAACAGATTATAGAAATACTGGCTCAAATAAAGCAGTCGATCGAGAATGCCGAACTTCCAAAAGAAGTAACCACCCAAGCGGTCAAGTATGCGGATAAAGCATCAGAGGAAGCATCGGAGGAAAAAGCAGATAAGGCGATCGTCGTGCGACATTTAGAACGGGCTACTTCTGTTATCAAAAAGCTAGATACAACAACAGGTGCAGCTCTTAAGTTGGTTGAAAAACTAAAACCTCTTGTTTTAAAGTTAACAGGTTGGTTAGGAGTGGCTGCTAATCATTTCTTTGGATGAGGTGAACCATTCCCATGAGCAATTTTCCACCTGATTCTGAAGAAAGTAACTCTCAACAACCTTCTAGCAGTCAAAATATCCGTCAGGATATTGGCACTAATGAAGGTCAGGCGCAAGCTGTTGGTGCTGGTCGTGATGCAAATGTCATCCAGGGCCGATGGAATTTGATATTTAATCTTTTCAGGCAGGAACCTGTTTCGGGAATAAGGACGACGCGATCGAAGACTGAACAATTAATGTTAGATCAAGTCAAGAATGAAGTCGCTGCTCGCCTCAATCAATCATTGCATAATCAAGTGTATATTTTACTTGATAAAGAAGAAGATATAAGTCAGGTAAATCCTTTTTGGGCAATTGATGTAAAAGTTGGCATCAAGCCACGAGAACAACTTCGCTCTAAGATAAATATTATTAAGGTTTATGACCGAGAGGAGATAAATGGCAAGTTGCTAATTCTAGGCGCACCTGGTTCGGGGAAAACCACAACGCTGTTACAATTAGCTAAAGAGTTAATTGCTCGCGCTGATAAAGACTGTGAAGAAGCTATACCCATATTATTCAATTTACCTTCTTGGAAAAATGATCGAGAAAGTATTCAACATTGGATGATTAATAGCTTAACAAAAACACCATATCGTATTCGTAAAGATATCGCCCAAAAATTGGTTACTGAAGGTAAGATTATTCCTCTCTTAGATGCTTTAGATGAATTAGCTTCTGACAGACAAATTTTATGTATTAAAAAAATTAATGAGTTTATAAATAATTTCAATCCTTCGACCCCGTTAATAGTTTGTAGTCGAACTGAAGAATATAAAGTCTTAAGCAATTCAGGTAATTCTCAGAATGAAATAACAAAACTCCAATTAAATGGAGCAGTTATTTTACAATCTCTTACACCAGAGAAAATTCAAGATTATCTTGAACGAGTAGAACAAACAAAAATTTGGAAAAAGATCGAAAAAGATAAAAAAATAATAGACTTAGTTAAAATTCCATTGTTTATAAATATAATTATTCGCACGGGGGACGAAATATCTTTTTCCAAATTAAAAAATCTTCAATCAGAAAAAGAAAAACTTAATTATTTGTTTAAGACGTATATAACAACAATGTTTGAGCGACCATACCGAGGAAAAGGAATAGCATACTCACAAAATGAAGATGTAATTCATTGGTTAATATGGTTAGCAAAACAACTTAAAAAACGCAATGAGGAACAATTTTTTATAGAAAATATACAGCCGATATGGTTACCTGCTAATGAAAGATATCGATATTACTTACTTATAAAATTAATTATAGGTTTTTTAATAGGTGTATCTCTATGGCTTTATTTTTGTACGCAAGTCAACACAACTGTGGTAATGTGGTTATATACACCAGTATTAAGCTTATTATCTGCCATTATAAGTGTTTTAACATTAACAACTTATTTTAAACGCAATACCAGAAATATTGCAAAGAGATTAAATAAAAGAATTCCTAAAAAACTTAGCTCTTTTTCAAGAAAATATTTATCTTTTTTAGTTAAATCTATATATGAATTTATACATCGTTTTATTCCCGCTGTATTTTTTATAATATCAAGTGGATTTATATATTTGTTGATAATTGAAAATTTCACACACGAAGCAATCATAAAAATATTATCCCCTTTAATAGTATGTCTTTTTTTTAGCATAGTGCTTTTTAAACCATTACCTCGAAGGATCCAAACTATATCAAAACTAAAAATTTCAAATGAAGCAATTTTTTTGGCTTTACAAACAGGTTTTATTTTTGGGATAATCTATTTAATATCTCGATTAATTTTAGTAAAAACTTGTGAGTTTTATCTATTATTAAATTGTTCTTTTTTCACTAAAGGTACTTATAGTTGGGAGCAAATATTATTTGAATTTTTATTTCCTTGTATTTTCTTACCAATAATATTTTGGCAGGAAATCGTACCAATTAAATATACACATCCTGAAATAAATATAGTTAAATTTCCCAATCAAGGAATAATAAATTCAAAGAAATCTACAATATATTTTTTTACCTTTATTAGCGTAATAGTTGGAATTTATAGCCACATAGCTTTTAATGAAACTATTTTTAATGCAATCGTAATTGGTTTTAGTGCTGGTTTGGTAAGTAGTTTATATAGAACAGGTTTTATCATCATTCAACATTTTAGTCTTAGAACAATCCTGTGGTTAAATAATTATGCACCATGCCATTATAAAAAATTTTTAAATTATTGCACCGATCGCCTCTTACTACAGAGAGTAGGAGGCGGATATAGGTTCATACACAGACTACTACAAGAACACTTTGCTCAGATGTGGGAGGAAGAACAAAACACTCAAAGAAGCAACCGACTTCCCGCTGGTTAATATTCCGATGCTAACTAGAGAAAGCGTCTCGTTCGCAAACAAAATTAGCGAACCAATAAAGATGAAATTACCTAAAGTAAAAGTAGGAAATAAATTTAGTATTCCCTGTCTTGACGATGATTGCAAGGGGAAACTAAAAGGCATTTATGGTGGAGATATTTATGTGGGAAAAACTCTAATTAAATATTCTCAACTTATTAATTCTCAGTGCGATATTTGTCACAAAGAAGTTTATGAAGTTCGCCTCAGAAAAGAAGAAGAATACTGCAGAGAAGAGATGGAATGGGTAGAAGATTGGTCTAGGGCTGTTTTTGATGAATATTGTATTTATCCTGTCAATCAATTAGCAAATAGATTTAAGATTAAACAATTAGAACTTTACCGTCGATTGTACGCTCTAGGTATTAAATTAATAAACAAAAGTCAATACAGTTATATTAATTACGAATCATTATGGGTACTCGACGGTCTTGAAAATTGGTTAAAACGAGGTAATAAAATGACCGACTATGCTCCGTTAACGTATGGGAAAGGAATAATAGTTCTTAAAGAAGTTGATGATTCTCTAGATTTAAAAACATTGAAAAAATTGGTAAGCATGGATGGAAGCGCAGTCTAGTAGCTAGTATTTTCACCATAAAGATAATTGCCCAGGACTTATGCTTCCTCTGCGACCACTATGCTTTGATAAGTGGCAAGGATTGCATAAAGGAATAAGATTTTCTGGTCTATTATCTTCAGGATTATAGTTGGAATGATGGACGCACAGAGTATAACTTGTCCACTCTGCACGAGTTAAGTTGTCAGGTTTCTCACCTGGTTTAAAGCATTGTTTGCCACAATTGCGACAACGCCAATTAGCAGCCTCTTTAATAGCCAGCGCCAAATCATTCCAGTTGGCGGGATATCGAGAACGATTTAGGCTCATCAATCAACAAAACTCTCGATCGCTCTCAACCCGCAATCTTCTATAGTGGTCAAGTTTTGTGGGAATTCTTTAACGGAAATCCCTTTAAGAAAAGCACCGCTACCTATCGTATTTATTGGAATTTTTCGCAGTTTTTTATACAAGCATTGCATTCTCATCATCAACTCGTGAACTGAGGCTTTTTGCTCTTCATTCAACTCAATTAACTCAAGCTGAGCTTTGAAACAACCTGTTAGCTTTCCTTTTCTAGTCAATAGAGTACAAGTGGATTCTGTATTATCTTCACCATCTACCACCGCCCATTCGTTGGTCAAAAGCCTATTGCTTTTGATTCTCACCACATCCCCAGGGTTTATGCGCTCACTTCTTCTCTTTAGTTCGAGGTTCCACTCGTCCGTAAATGCCATCGTAGATTCAATATTCAAAGCATTGGGGTTGAGTTGAAACTCGTCAAGCCGATCGCTACTCTCGTGCATTATTCACGCGGACTTAAGATTTTCTTCTTCTTCTACTTCTGCTAATGCTTTTTCAACAGCTTCTCTAGCTATTTCTCGCCAATTTGGTAATTTCCCAGCTTTTAAAGCATCCTTTGTAGGACGATCGAAGCGTATTGTCATGTTTTCAGTTAAAGGATATTTACGATCGGTTTTAAATCCGTGCTTTTTTATATTTGGATTGCCCCCTGGACGACCACTTGACTTCGTACCTGCCATTTGTTGATTCTCCGCTTTGTTACTCTATTTTAACAAGTGACTCCAATTAAAATATCACACAAGTTTTTTATTTTAACTACTTGATTATAATTTGGATTCCATATTATAATAGTGAATGTAAACAAACAAAGGACGACCGACTAGCATCTCACCTCTAACGATCGCCTTTTGTCAATATTAAATAAGGAGATTAAACTCATGCGTCAACATGAGCAAGTTCCTAATATCATTTTACACGCTCCGTCAATCCTGGAGTGCGAGGAAACAGGGATTGTATACCTGAGCTGTGCTGCCCACGAAGTTCAGGGATATCTAAGTACTTTGTTCATACTATACCGCTGCGAAGATTGCTGGGTCAACGACACTCCAGAATATCTCAAAGACTTTGAAAGAGAAATAGTAATCCCCGACATCGAGTATCAAACCGATGGCAACACTTGGGGACTTGATTGGTTAATCGATCAGGAGCTTACTAAGCACTGGGGAATTAACGACGACGAGTATCTCTACTACACGACTGGCTTTATAGCTGCATAGATCTTGAGCCTCGGCATAAAAAGTGTCGGGGCGCATCAACATTTTTATTACCTCGCTACACACAACAAAGGAAAAAAATCATGGTGATAATCGAAAGTCAAACATTTTCTAGAGATTTAGTACATTACAACGAGATCGAGAAACTCGAAGAAATTGGAGTGGTGCTATGCACAAAAGAAATAAAGGAAAGCTATCGCGGGGAACTTTCTTTTAAGGGTATTCAAGCAGTTATTGCTCAAGGGACTTATATCGACGAGCATTTTCCCCGCATGTGTTTCGCCGATTTTTTGGAAGAAGAGTATTACATTGCTGGTTATTTTAACCCAAAAACAGACGAGTACTATTTGCTTGCAACTAAGGAACAGAAAAAGACTCTCAATAAATAACTTCTAGAAACTTTTCCCTGTCTATTGGCAGGGGAATTTAAGCATTTAACATCAACATCGCTACATACATCAAAGGAAGAAAACAATGTTTGCAAGCGCTTTTGACTTACCAGAGAACGACGGCAAAATAATTCATTTCCCAGGAAGTCCACTTTTATTCAAAACCGAGTCGATCGCGAATTTCTTGGAACTGCTGAGAAAGAAAACGATCGAGAAAAAGACGATCGGGACTGAATTGGTAACTGCGAGTATGTCGCCACGCACTAGCGATAACGGAACATATTATGCAGTCGAATTTACATCTACTCCAAACAAACCAGAGCAAATTAAAACTCTCAAAGCTTTTCTCGAAAGTAATAGCGATCCGCGTAGCGGATCCCGCAGGGCGCGGATCTATTCAGCCAGATTAGCTGAAAACCAAAAACAATTACCAGCAACTAATAACTAAACAAAACAGCGCCACGAGCGCTCGACACGGGCGCTTTGACTTTAGCACTGTACCAAAACAGAAAAACAAAAAGAAATATCATGACTCAATTTTACCAATTAACCCTAGACAAAGCGATCGCTAAATATGAAGCAGGTTTAATGAGCAGTGTAGGCTTGCTATACGATTATTTCTGCATCAAATTTAAAGCGGGGTGGAGAATAAGCGCCGACCCAGACAAAATCTGTCAGCAACTGAAGCTAACTAAAGATCAGTTTTATCGAGGCTTTAGAAAAATTAAAGAAGCTTTTCCCCACTTCAAAATCGATATTGTCCGTACTGGAATTAAGCTTGACGGGTACATCGAAGAGAACACGAGTACTGTTGGAGAAACTCCATCAACCGCCGCAGAAACTCCAACAGGCGACGGAGAAACTCCAACAGACTACGAAAAAAGTGCAACGTACTACGAAAAAACTGCCGATCCAGATCGTGAAAACCCCAGTAAAACTAGGAAACCGAGCGTGGCACCAGATTCTTCTTCAGATGACGATCAAAGTTCTTTCAACTCTCTCTCAGATCGGGAGAGAGAGAAAACAAAAAAATCAACTAAAGAAACTTACAGAGAATTTTGGGCAAATCTACCAGTTGATGAGAGAGAGAAATTTTTAGCTTTTGTTGAGGAGAAGACTAAACACTTCAGCAATCCCATTGTTAGCAAGCATGACTATCTGGCTAGCGATCGCAGGTGGGAGGAATTTTATAAAAACTTCCGCGCTGTAGTACAGGTAGAAGAAAACAACACACGAGATTGGACTAAGCATCCTCACTGGTCAAAAGCCGTGGAGGTAATGAGATACAAAGGGATGGCTACGTTCAGAATAGATGGGATTGAAGGGGTTGAGCTAGAGAAGCCAATACGCTTAGCAATGTCTCAGTTTGTCAGAGACAACGAGATCTGGAAGGAGTGGCGCTAATGGATATTCCAAAACTTCCCAAACTCGATCGCCTCCCCATGCGGTCCTCCTCAGAAATCGAGGACAAAGAAATTTGGACACCATCGTGGAACTGTTACTGCTGCGAAGATAGCGGACTTGTCAAATCATCCTTAGTTAAGCTTGTAATTCCTGACTTTAATTTCGATCGTGATAAATTGCCACTTTGCCAAAATGATGGATGCTACAAGAGCGACTATTTTGAGACTGAATTGCTATCTGGATGTCTCGATCGCCGCTTAACTCCAGATATTTGTCGCACACTAGACCACATAGCCCGCGCTGATTGGAAGGAAACGATCGAGCAACGAAGGAGAGGGTTACCTGGAAAAAAGCGGAGCGCCCGCTCTGAGGTCTCCTCAGAGCAAGGAGGCACCAAGCAGATTGATTTCTCCGAGGTGGTTAAGTCTTTGCGAAAGCGATCGAGAACTTCAGAAGAAGAATTTTTGTCACAAAGAAGACACGCTGATGAAAAAAACAGATGAAATTTACTAGCATTATAGAAAGGAGATAACTTTATTTTGTAAAGGTTTCAACTTATTTATTTGTCGTTTTTCTAAACACAATTGGAGGCTCGGTTTTCCTTTCACCGCTAACCCTAATCGGGCGCTTGCGGGAGTCCCCAACCGAAAAGAAAGATGGTTGAAGAAAAATCTTTGATTGACTCTATTACGCCGACCTCGAAGAGGCGCTTCGCGATCGCTACTTCACCTCAACTGTGGCGCTGGCATCATTGCCAAACACATCGTAAGAATAGAAGGCGAGCGCTGATCGCCAAAAGTGATACTGTTGACGAACTTAACGAAAGAGAGGTCAAAGCCAATAAAATTGTTTGGCTATCTAACGTATTTATCGGATTTCAAGTTTCAATATTAAGTTAATCAACAGTATCAGTTGCTACTCAAACCCCAAGACCCGCTTTTTTTCTTGTTTCTGGACAAAGCCCCAAGTCCTACAACTAGACCTAAGCCAGCAGTAGCGTAACCCATCATTCATTTAGTAAATATTTGCTAAGAATCTGCGAAACTCTTTATGGTCACTTTGTAGAAGTTGAGAAGAGTTCATAAATGGGGGTTTAAATGCTTTGTAAGGTTTCTAGCTTAACACTTTTGATTGCCGTCATGCTGCTCAACAGATTCCAGGCTTGATGTTATGTTGACGATTGACTGCAAATTTCACGTTGGTGGAGTTTTAAGGAAAAATCAAGGACATGGAGAAGTTGATCTTATCTGAGAATTGCCCGAATTTTAGCAATCGAATAGGTTCTTGGCTGCGAGGTTCTTTGGCAATAGCAAAATCTGTATCTAGTGATGTCACGACAGAACTAAGCGCGTTATCTGATTACTGGCGATCTCCAAGTTTTAGCTTAGCTTTTGTCGGAGAATTCTGTCGAGGAAAAAGCACATTGCTCAATCGCTTACTGGAACGGGATTTATTACCTACAGGTAGTACAATGCCAACCACAGCGACATTAACCTCAATTGTCTCGGGAGGTAGCGAGCACCTGAAAGTTCTTTTCCCTAATGGTAGACGAGAAATTCGTTCCCTAGAAGAATCCTCCTGGAAGGATCTCTTAGCCACTGATACCATAGGAAACGATCGGGTATTTACTGCAGAAGTTCAGCTTACTTTAAACGATCCTTGGCTAAAAAATATTGATGTTGAACTGATTGATACGCCTGGTGTCGGGGATCTTTGCAGCTATCGCTCTGCATTAATTTCTAAGTTTTTAGGTCAATGTGACGCTGCTGTGTTAGTTGTCAGTGCAACTTTGCCTTTTAGTCAAACGGAAGCAGCATTTTTAGAAGAGGAAGTTATTGGACGGCATATTCCTCGTATTCTAGTCGTTGTTTCCAAATTGGATAATATTGACCATGAGAAACGCGCCATTGTATTTAGTGCTATATGCACTCGCGTGAGCAAAATTTCCTCTGAGATATCGGTTGTTCCTCTACATCCTCTTGAGGAGCACATAACAGACGATGAAGCGTTAGAAAATGTGCGATCGCATATTGAAACATTGATAGGGCACGAAAGTCGTCGCGCGTGGCGCAGTCAAAAAGTAGCTCAACAGATTTTTGATAGTCTCAGTCAGTTAGAAGAACTCTCCCAGATAAACCTACGCGCAATCCAAATGAGTGCTATAGAAAGGGAGAAAGCGTTACAACAATTACAGGCAGAAATTAGTCAAGCCGATCTGGAATGGGACAGAATTGAGCTGGAACTTACCGATCGGCGTCAGCAGTATGAGCAAAAGCTGCGACAAGATTTAAGTCAAGCCAAGACCGAATTACTACAATTCTTTGGCAACCAAATAAAGGAAAAAGAGGATTTGAAGTTATGGTGGGAAAATACCTTTAATAACGATCTGCGTATTCAATTAGCAGCTCTTGACCGCAAGTTTAACGATAGTATTTTGGCTAGTTTTCATAGTGATGCTGAGTGGCTTTATACAGAGGTTAAACAGATTTTTGCCATTAAGTCAGCGAAGAAAAATGTTAAATCTTCTTTAGATGAAACAGAGATTAAACCAGAACTACGTCAAGTGCAACTCGCTAATGTTAAACATTTCTGGTCTTTGGCAGGTAATGGAGCAACTGGCGCAGTTGTTGGTATTACTGGACTTATGGCTAGTCCTCTATTATCTTATGGAGCAGCTGAGGGAGCTGCCATTGCTATTACTGCAACAGGTGCTGCAATGGCTATTCCTTTGGTAATTGTTGGTGTTGCTGCAACAGAAGGAATCAAATTCCTCTTAAAACAACGGTTGCAAAAATCAATTAAACAACAACAGGATTTGTTGATTCAAGAGTTAGAACGAGCTTTTGACAAGATGTTGGATCGATATCGCCGAAATGCTTCAAATCATCTACGCGACCTCTACCAACAACTTATTGAACATACCAAACAAGTGCAAGCTAATTGGTACTCAGCTAAAGAGTCTGCTTTTAAAGTCAATGAGTTGGAAGCGAATAATACAAATTGGCAACAATGTTTAACTCAGGTATCTGTACTGAAGCAAGAAATTATCACAGTTTTAAATAACAGAACAACTTAGAAACTTTCTACAAAGCTAAGTATATATTATTTTGATAACTGAATAATCTACAAAAATAAACAAGAGGAGTTTTATGGCTATAAGTACTCAAAACAATTATGGATCATTTTTACAGAAACGCGATATTTTACTGTCTCTGATTGCACGTCAAATTTATTTGCTCTCAAGGCTTGATATTAAAACTTGGGAAGAAACACTGGAAAACTTAAGAGAACGGGTTTCAACAGATGCTTTTAAGGTGCTCGTTATTGGTGAATTTAAGCGAGGAAAGAGTACTTTTATCAATGCGATGTTAGGTGAAGAGATTCTTCCTGCACAAGTACTACCATGCACGGGAATTATTAATGAAGTTAAGTGGGGAAATTCAAGTCGAGCAGTATTGCACTATCTTCCTCAAGAAGATGGGTTAAAAAGACAGCCAGAGGAAATTTCTGTAGACAAAATTGAGGAATATGTTGTTATCAAACACGAAGCTGGGGAGGACTATATCAATCCTTATGAGAAGGTTGAAATTTTTTATCCTTTAGAACTGTGCCGTAGTGGAGTAGAAATTATTGATTCTCCTGGTCTCAATGAAAACAGTGCTCGTTCGCAGATTGTTGAAGATTATTTACCTATTGTTGATGCGACATTATTTGTACTTTCTTGTGAAGCACTAGTTTCACAATCTGAACTAAGAGCTATTGAAATAATGAGAGCATTTGGTCATGAAGATATCTTTTTTATTTGCAACCGTTTTGATCTAATTAGACGACGGGAAAGAGAAAGTGTAAAGCAGTTTGGTATTACCAAATTAGCGCCGCTGAGTAAATTAAGTGAAGAGGGAATCTTTTTCATCAGTGCTGCTGATGCTTTGGATGGTCGTTTAGATGGAGATGAACAATTATTACAAAAGTCTGGAGTGCCAATTTTAGAAGAGTCATTAGAGAAATTTCTTACTACTGAAAGAGGTCGCCTTAAGATTGTTGAACCTGCACAAAGTTTGCGAGAATCAATTAAAGTGGCTAGGGAAACTATTCCCGATCGCATAGCCATGTTTCAAACTAGTTATGGAGAGCTTGAAGCGCGATATCTTGCTGCTCAGGAACCCTTAAAACTGCTTGAAGTTAAGCGTAAGCAAATAGGGAAGCGCATCGATCAGTTTTGTCAAGATATTAGGAGCTTAGTTTTAGATAAGTCCAATAATTTTTATAGTGAACTGCCTGATAAGATTCAAAAATGGATACAAAATTATGAACTTCAAACAGAGATAGATTTGTCTAAGGTGATAGAACCCATCAAAGAACAACCTTGGAATATTCACAATTTAAATATTAACAAAGCTTTAGAGATTCAAGTAAAAGCAATAGTTGAAGAAATATCCAGTTATGTAACAAAACAAGTAGAAGATGAATTTATTCCTTGGCAATCCAATGAAATACAGCCCTTTATTGCCAGTCGTTTAGAAATTCTTAAAGAAGATCTTGATGCAAGAGCTTCAGACTTTATACGAGAGGTAGATGAGCTACGCTCACAGTTAGCTTCTGGCGAATCATCGAGTTTTACTAAAAACTCTATTTCAAGTTTAGAGAGATTATTCACTGCTGCTGGAATGCCAACTTTAAGTAACTATGAGTGGATGCAAGGAGTGTTGGGTTTAGGTAAGCAAAAAACGCAAAGAACTTTAGGAGGAATATTGACGATAGGAATGATTGTACTGACGGGTACGCTATTGCTGCCATTAATAGGTATAGGAGTCATTTCTAGTGCAAGTTTGGCTCTTGTTGCTCTGATACAAGGAGTGATAGGAGGGGAAATAGCACAAGAAAGACTTGGAATTACAATTAAAGAAGAAACAGCTAAAAGATTTTCTCAAGAGATTTATAAATCTAGGAACGTACAAGCAAAAAAAATCGCTAGTGATATATTTGAGCAATTAATTAAGATCAAATATATTGTTGAAAAAGGTCTTACTCAAGAAATTAAAAACCTTGAAGATCAAGTAGAATCAGTTCTTGAAGAAAAGAAAAAAGGTCAAGCAAGCGTCGATCGAAAGATTAGTGAACTAAAAGCAATTGCTGAAGAATTAACTGTTTTAGAAAACGATTTAGATATTCTTCTCGATCGACTTATATTAACTGCGCTTGAATAGTTATCTTATAGGAGAAGGCGTTTGAGTAGCATCTGATAAGTACCTGAGCAAAATTAATTGTACATTTTAAATTTCCCAAACCTTTGATATGAGCGTAATTTGCTGATCGGGAATATGCAAATAATTTTGCTCACGTACTTACTGTTGACGAACTTAACGAAAGAGCTGAATTTATTCCAGGTGTAAATATTTCGTTGATGGCAGAATGCCCTGTTTATAAGCGATTCCAAGAGCCGAAGATTGATCGACCCTACGATTTATTCCTGTTGTGGGTTTCAGATCGATCGTAGGAATAAGCGCTCGACTGCGTCGAGCGCCCCCTAAATCCGCCATCAACGAAATATTTACAGGAGGAAAAAATTGGTAAGCATGGATCAAAGCGCAGTTTAATGCGAGTAAAAATAGTGCATTCGACTTGATAATTTCAATCAATCGAAGCTTTACTGAAAGCGATCGCTTATAACAAACAAAATTTTAGCCCGCACTCTCAACCTAAATATTAATTACTCGTTTCTACCCCACCAAAACCAGTTAGCTGCAACAATTCTCGTAAAGATTCCGATCGCTTAATCCGAGCATCTACTAACTTTTCGTTCAGGCGATCGTTCTTATCTGAAAGAGACAAAAACTGCCTAGTCGTACCGTTACCGAAGCGGTACTGAATGCGAAAGACTTCATTTTGTAGGTTAAAAGTTTCAATCTGGGATTCAAATAAAGCTATGAGGCGATCGCTCTTCTCGTAATCCAACATCAACTCCAATACTTTATCTCCAATAGAAGTTTTAGTCTCGTCTGCTTTTCTTTCCAACTCTGCCTTAGATGTAACTAGAGACGACGCTCTAACCTCTAAAGTAGCCATAGTATTTTGATAAGTCTGCATCTCCCCACCCCCAAAGATATTAACTGCCAGCCTGAGAGGATTTTGGATGGGGTTAACAGAGGCGAAAACTACCCATTTCCTTTTCCTAATGTACTCGATGCGATCGTTAACTGCTTTAAGTTGTTCTTCTATCAGTTCCAGTCTTTCTGATATAGTTTCGAGTTCATTGGAATTATCGATCGCCAGTCGGGTTAATTCCTCGATACATTCTTCACTGCTGTTGAGACACGGTAGTTCGATCGACAATGAGGGTGACTTCTGCTGAGAGAGAACCATCTGGGGACTGCCCCAGCCATTTAACCCTGCGCACAGTACCAGCGTAAGGGGCTTTAACCACTGAAAGGGAAGCAAGCGCATTTTCTACCTCATTTAGTCTAGTCTGTACCTGGGCAATTTGATACTGTCGATCTGCCAGTCTTTGTTCGTACTCCGCCAGCTGCCGTTGGTAATTAAGTCTGGTTTGGTTGAGCTGTTCTACCCTTCTAGCTGCATTTACTGAGGCGACGTACTCTTGATAAGCTCTAGTGTTTTTAGCACTCTGTAGTTTTCCCACTGCTAGCTGATAGTCTCTTACGGCTGCTGTGTGGTTTCGTTTGAGTGAGTTTAGTTTGGCTCGTTCGTGTTCTAGGATTATTGAGTCGATACTGGGTAGTTGGCTTAAATACTGTATTTCCTGCTTCTTGAGGTCAATTTCAGCTTCAATGGAGGCGATCGCTGTCTTCGACTTCTCTATAGCTGCTTCGTGTTCCAGGTAACTAAATGGTGGTAATGCAGCCAGTGCGGGTACGGCAAGTGGTGGTGTTGGAGGGGTAATAGTAGAAGTAGAGAGCCTTTGGAATGTTAATTGTAGTTGCTTTCTTTGAGAATTGAGGCGCGTCTTTTCCCTTTGGCGATCGGCTATTATTTGCCCTGCTGTAATGCGATCGCCTTCTTTAATCTTCAAGTCTTCTGGTTCCGATACTTTGACAGTTACTTTGAACCTTCTAGAAGATATAGGGCTTTCACTTTCAGGGGTAGTGTCCTGTGCTGAAGTGCGATCGGCTTTCAGTACGGTTTTGGTGCTGACAAAAACCAAGACAACACTAGCAAAGGCAATTACTAGTGAGTTTCTAAACCAACTCATAGCGCGAAACTAGGTTTGGGGTTAACTATTTTGGCACTCAACGTACCGACAGCATATTGACCTTTCAGTTGGGCGATCGCTTTCTCAAGAGGGAGATTTTCTAATTTCAAAGTGCTGCCAACTAGTTGAGCTGTGGGGAATTGGTTTGGTGCGATCGGGATTTTAATGTCTTCGGGGAAGTCTATAACTATCTGACCGTTAAGGAATATCGCTGCATTTGGATAAGCTGTTGCTAACTCTTTTAAAGGGGCGATCGCGTTTTCATCGTTAAAATTAACAGTCCTAATTTCAGTAGTAGATGGCTCTCCAACATCTACAGTTAGTTTGTTGACAACTATCTGTTTGCCAGTTTTATAAATAGATTTCCCGTCGGTAACGATAAACTCAGACCCGTCCATATCGACAATCCAGTATTTCCCAGAGGCATTCGACCTGTCGCTAGCCCAAACTCCTTGAATTTCAGCCCAAGTATGGTGAGAGGAAGCATTCTGATTATAAATACTAATTGCTGCATCCTTCAATCCCAAACTTTCAGAAACCTTATAAGTAATGCCGCCATTAGTTGCCAGGGAAATACCGATAACGAGAGTGGCGATCGCTCCTGCTAAGACCCAATACTCGGCAGTAGAACCAGTCCTGATGCGTCGGTGGGGGTTAGAAACGCTAATCGCCCAGCAAGGGTTGGGGTAAAAAAGCTGTACCCCTTGCTTGGTAAAGGTATCGGAGAAGCAGGAAAGTAAATGACCTAATGGCAATGCTATCCAGCTCCACATATCCCCCAAGAAATAGTAACTTGCCGACATAGCCACAGCAGCAATAACAGCAGTAGCTAAAAGGGAATGAGTGATCGATCGATGGGGGAATCTATCCTCGATGTAGCTACTGACAGGGAAAAACACCTGACCGATTAAACTAGTCGAGGTATCGATATCGGGAATCTGGGAGCCAGCGACAGCCAGAAGTAAAGTTACTGGATCTGCCGTTCCCAAAATTAGACAGGTTCCAGCAGAGGCGATCGTTGCATGAGTAATTGCCATCATAGGCGGTTTATTTTAATTCTGTTAATCGAGTTCTACACAGTAGATATAATCTGGTTTTCCCAAACTCATTACTATGGGAATCGGTTCTTTTGGATTTCGTTTTGTTGTTTGTTCTTTTAAAGGTTTTCCATCGCTATCCACTAAAATTGTGTTATTGAAATAGCTAACGCTCCACATATCTCGATCGTCTTTTTCTTGAATCCATTTTTCTACACCCTCGGACGATTCAGATGTTGGAACCTCAACTAGACGACCTTTTCCTCGGTTTTGTATAAATTTGTTGGCACTATCCTTCAAGAGAAAACGCTTCATAGAAGTCTTGTTGGGAAAATAAATCAGCATAGGTTGCAATTACTAAACAACTAGACTAATTATTCCCAAACATTTGTTATACTTAAGGACTGATTCATAAAGTAAATCTTAAAATCCTTAAAAGCCTTGTTATGAGTATCTTTTAGATCTCAAATAGTTCAATAGTTTGATTTGAGCTAAAGCTTTATTCGATAAGGATTGCAGTAAGTTTACGCTCGGCTCTAAGCTCCTAACCTCTTTCTCGCTCCTCTAACATTGCCTAACTGCTTGAGTGCCATTCCCGTTACCAGGCAAATGCCTCCAGTAATGTACAGTCCTTTATTACCCGTTCCTAGTCCTATAAACCTTACTACGCCAAAAGCTAGCAGTGCAGCTACTATAATCGGCATTACAACTACATATTGAGTGTGTGCTGGTTTGGTCTGGTTATTGAGTCCTAGTTTTTCCCTTCTAATAATCTTTCTGGCTAGCATCGGGTTTTTGCCAGCTAGAGGTTGAAGTTTAGATAGGCGAGAGTTATCTAGATTTAAGCCCAAACTTTCGGCTTCGGCTTCCATCACTTTTCTAATAGCGCGATCGCTCGGCAACTCCAATTCAATCTCCAACATCTCTAGAAAGATGTCCTTTCCAGGATTGACGGGGGCAAAACAAACTACTCTAACCCCATTAGCGATCAAATCCTCCAACCAATATCGAATTCCTGTAGTAAGGCGCTTGGCTTCTGGAAGAATTAGCAGCGTGCCAGAATTACAATTGCCAGCTATTTCCTCCTTGAGCGCGTCCATAGTTAAAGCTTTGCCCGTATCCTGGTCTTCAGTTGGGATATCTAATTGAAAGGCGATCGTCTGGAAGAACTTTTTACCAGAACCTTTGTAAATGGCGATCGCAGTTTCTAAACCCTCTTCGATAAAGGTTTCCCGCAAAGATTCAGCCATTTCACCAGCTCCCATCCCTGCTTCGCTAATTACTAAAACAGAATGACCGTCTCTTACAGCAGCACAAACCCTGTCGAATTCTTCTCCTAGTTCCTTTATTGGTGTTAGTTCCCGCTTCGGTTGCTGCGCCACTGAGCCAGTAAGCCTGTTGCTACCTCGGCGGGAGTAAATTTTGGGTTGGCAGCCTCCCTTGCCAAACCGATCTTCTCTTTGAGGTCTTCTGGCATATCTCCTTCAGTCATCTGGTCTGCAAGCGCTCTTTTAACTAAAGCAGGCATCGCCAACTCTCGTGCCTTTAACTCTGCTGCTTCTCTCATCAGTTTATTCATGTCGAATCCCGAAGTTGGACTTTCTGGTTCGACGTAGATGTTTTGTGGCTCTAGACTACTTTCATCTGAAGAAACAGCTAGGTTACTATCATCTGCTTTTACTAATGCGCTATTATCATCTACCGAATTTTCTGATGAATTATTATTATTTAAAAAATAGTCGCGTATTCTATTTGCTTGCTCTTCAGTTAGGTAAGACTTATTTTGATTATCCTTGTTTGCTTTGATGCCTAGCTTCTTTAGAACTTGGTAGTATTTAGACTTTTTAATGTCTAACTCGTCCATGATGTCTTCGGGACGAATGAGCTGGTTTTCCACGGAAACAGAATTGGTCATGACAAAATTTTTTTTTCTTTACTTCCCATATTATGCAGGCTTTGAAAAAAAAAATCCTGCAAGTTTTCCATGGAATTCCATGAAGATTTGCTAAACCTGTGGAATTGATATTTGAAGCTAAAATGAATTTGCCCTTGTTACTTTGGTAGTTTGAGATGTCTGTTTTTCACCTCTACATAGCTGGTCAAAAGGCAAAGCAGGCAATCGATTTGATATATAGATAATCAAACTTTGTAGTCGTCGTTTTGATTGACTTTATTTACTCGCCATGCAGTTTGCGAACCTATTTTTCCACTTTTAATGAAGACCCAGTTACCTCTTTTAAAAGTAGTACTGCTCTTTTTTGTCCTGGGTGTAACTCCTATCAAGCTTTTAACTTCCTTGGTGGTCAGCAACCATCCCGATGTTGAAGCTCTCTCTAAAGCGCTGTGATACCAAAGTGGGTCTATTTGTTGTAGCTTGTTGTTCACCTGTGAGGCTATTGCCATGCCAATTTGCGAACTTATTTCTGCTATTAATTGCCTGTCTACTGAGGTGTCTATTTGAGGTTTTATTTCAGTACTATTGTTGTCTATCGAGTTGTCTATTGGGGTGTCTATTGGGGTGTCCACTTCAACAATAGACACTGGGACAAAGTTAGATAGAGTGCTATCAGGTTTCTTTAGATGTTCTGCTAGTTGGTCGAGTAAAGCTACTTGCTCTGGTGTGGCATACGATCGCCCGCTTTTATCTTTGTGTAACTCTATCTTTGCGCCTTTCTTGCACCAATCGTAAATAGACTGTCTGACCTTTAAGTTATAGCGTTCTAAAAGCTCTTTTATAGTCAAGTTAGAAGTGTCCATAGTGTTGTATACTGAGGTGTCTATTGTACTTGTCTATTCTACCTGTATATTGAGGTGTCTATTGATTGGCAGACAGTAGAGTATAATCTTTAATTTTTTCCCTCGATCGTAAGGGAACATGGTCAACAATTTATCTTCAGAAATCTTTCGCCAACGCGATCGGAAGGTCTAAAGGATATTTGCCAAACAACACCACTTGTTCTAGGAATCTTATGAGCGTGTTCGTAGCTTTTAAGATTTATTGTTCTGTTCTATTGCCGCTTTTACCTTTCTAACAGTATTAACTGACACTCCTGCTTCTGATGCAGTTTGACGTAGAGACAACCCTTTTTTTAATACAGCAATAACAGCTTGATTCTTTGGTTTGGCGAGAAACTGTCGATCGGATTCGGTCTTGTCAGATGGACGACCAAGAAAAATGAAAAATTAGGTTTACTCTCGACTTGGAAAAGCCTCTAGACGACAGACTGACTAAAGCAGCCAATAAGTTGAATCGCTCTAAAGCCGACCTGGTGCGCTTTGGTCTTGAAGACTTGCTATCTAAGCTTGAGTCGGAGTGGACGAGTTAAGTATTACTGTACTTAATGCTTTACTTAATTATTTACTTAAAACTGAATTCACGAAGGTGTATTAAGTAGCGATCGCTGTCGCTGAAGAACAAATCCTAACTAGAATTGACTGGGGGTTTGTGTTTTCTGCCTCGCCTGTCTACTCGCTTGGTTTCAGGCTGAATGAAGCCGTTCTCAATCATATTTTCTCGCACTTTAGCTACAAAGGGAGAAGAGACTTTACATTCAGTGGCAATTGCGCGATCGCTTCTGTTGGTATCTTTTGACAAGCAATTAAATACTCTGTCCCATTTCTCCTGAGTCACTTCATCGTTGAGCCAGGTTAGTAACTCGCATTTTTCCTCGTAGCTCAACAGTTTGGTAATCAGCAGCATCACACCAGCAACATCGATAGGTTCGGTGGACTTTAACAACTGTAAGCTGTTTGCAGTAGATAAAGGTGTAGATGTTTCCAGTTCTGCTACCGATGTTTCCGTTGATGTTTCCAATTCATCGGAATCGTTGCTTGTATTGTTACCAAGTGTTTCCGTAGAGGTTTCTGATGTTTCCGATTTATCATCTTTAAACCAGTCAGGCTGACCAACGATATAAAGTGTTGATTTGCTGCGGGTAAGGGCGACGTAGAGTAAGTTGTCTTCCTGTTCTTTTTGCCATCCCAGTTGTCTTTCCCAGACCATCGGCAGATCTTCGGGCTTGATGATAAAAATACGATCGCCTTCTAGACCCTTAGCTCGATGGCAGGTAGAGAGAGTAATAGGAGATTCATCATCGGAAAATAGATCGTCAATATAGGTGCAGAGATGTTCGATACAAGTAGCATTGGGTTGGCTACTGTAAATCGTTGACAGTGCATTAAGTTTGTCGCTGAGATTTTCTTTTAGTTGTTCCCCATTATCTAAATTCTCGTAGGCTTGAAACTTAAACTCTCGATACTGTTCTACGAATAGGTTAAAGTCTTCATATCGAAAACCATTAATGTCAGCGATCGCTTCTAGTTCTGATTTGATTTGTTTGCCGATATCTTTGCCTTTGACCGTCGCCGCTATCCCTTGACCGATTAGTCTAATGCACAAACTAACCAATGGTGCAGTTTTACGGGATAGAACCATGTCACCTACCACCAAATGACCTGGATGTTCCTTATTCCACAAATCACCTTGCTTGATGCATTCTAAAATACCTGTCTGAGCATTAGGTGCGGGTTCGATTGGGATTTCAGGATGGATACGATTGACTAAATCTATATGGCTTTTAGGACAGCGATAGCAAAGAGATAGAGGTAATTCTTTTGCTTGGGTACGTTTTACTATCTTTTGATAGCTGCGGTTATCCGCACCGCTGAAGCCATAGATAGCCTGTCTCGGATCGCCGACTGCTAAAATTCGTCCCCGATCGCCAGCCAACATCAAGCTTAGTTCTAGCTGAGCGGCGTTTAAATCTTGGCATTCGTCAGTCAATACGTATTCATAAGTGCGAAACCACCTTCTTTCATTCAAACCCCACTTGACGGGCAGCCAGATCATATCGGTAAAATCGATTCGGTGTTCGCTAGCTTGCTTTTCTCCTTCTCTCAAGACCTGCTCGATCGCGTTACTTACTCGCCAAAAATCGTGGATGCCTTCGAGATTATGATGATAAGCTAATTGTCCGATTGAATCTGCCGATAAATCCGATAAAGTCAGTCTGGCGAGATCGATCGCCCTTAAAAAATCTTCGGGTTTGCTGATGGCTTTACTTTCGGTCAGCGAACCTTTATAAGTTCGGGTTTTCGTCTTTCTGGGTATCAGCTTTCGATCTTCGGCAATGCGACGATATTTGTTGTTGATGATGCGCTCGTCTCGTTTGAACCTGCCAATTTCTTGTTGCAGAATTTTAAAGCCTACACTGTGCAGTGTTTGGATCGATTCTTTCCACTCTTTACCGAATTTGTTGACTAGATCGATGCTGTTTTGCTTGCCGAAGACGATAACTTTAACGTCTCTCAGTTTTAATCCCATCGACAGCAGTTTTTGGGCTGCCAGCTTCAAAGTGGTAGTTTTACCAGACCCCGCTACAGCATTACAAGTTGCGTTACCCAAGCCATTTTCTAACCAATCTAAAACCCCTTGTTGATATTTACTCGGCTTCATTAGCGCTTTTGTCTTCTGCCTTCCCTTTAACCTCTATCTTACTGTAAACGATTTACACTAGAGAAAAAGGATACATATGTGAATGTTTCCTCGTTATTTAATCTAGTTAACTTAATTATCTAGATTATATTTAAATAGTCTAGTTAACTAGATTAATTTTATTTAATGATCGAAAATTTAGACCAAGCAGAGGAGCGAATTCAGAAACTTTTGTCTCCCAATGAGGCTGATTGGAAAAAAGCGGCACGGATTGCGATCGAGGTTCAAGATAAGAAACTTTACGAGCAGCAGTTTAATTCCTTTACTGCTTGGGTCGATCGGATTGCCCAGAAGTGCGCTCGCCAACCCTCGCTAATCTGGAGGCACATTAAAGCATCTCGGTACTATCTTCAGCTTAGAGGTTCGGAGAATTTAGAGATTCTTACTGAAATTAAAGCAGCTCCAGAAGCACTAGAGAGATTAGAAAAGGTCAAGAGGAATGCACCGCAGCCAGTATTTGAGAAGTTGAAAGAGAAAGTATTGGCGGGAGAGGCGACGGTTAGAGAGTGCCGACAAATAGAACAAGAATACCGACCAGAAGGAGAACAACTAAGGCGGGGGCGACCGTCTAAAGGGCAAGAAGGTTGTTATAAACATTTAGGAAATTGGGAAACAGTAGATGTAAAAGCGGTGAATGTAGAAACAAAAAATACTGACAATGCGAGTGCCGAGCCGCTATCAAGGAGGCAAATTGCTACGACCATAGCTCGATCGCTCTCTATTAATCTAGTTAACTGGACTTGTGAATGTGCGGGCATGAATTACCCGCCTCGTAATTTCAAAGAACATACTGAAGTCAGGGTAAATGTTGGGGGGATACGGCGCAGAATCGACTTTTTAGCTGTAGTCAGGTGGAGCGTAAAGCGACCTAAAGAGATATTCGCGATCGAGATTAAAAGCTGCTTGTCAGATTTCGAGGCAGATAACAAGTGGATAGATTATCTCGACTTTTGCCACTACTTTTGTTTTGCCATACCCAACGATAATTCCGAACTGCTAGAGACTATTGCTACAACGAATTCAACTGCTGGCATCTTAGGAGTGGATTTCAATTCAGAGATTGGAGACGATCTGAGCTATCCAGTTTATGTCATTCGATCGCCACAGAAATTAGAGGGTAAGTTGGTGGCAAGGGTTTATGAAACTTTGTACGAACGAGCGTTGGGCTGGTCTGGTAGCGATCGATTGGGAGATGAAGATGAAGTTCAATAGTTGTTCAATTGCAAATTTAAGCTAAGCATCCTTAAATTCTATTTCTCCATTTTGGTCTATTATGAGATAGAGATAGTACCAACTATTTACTTCTTTTTCTGATTCTTTTTTATTATAAATATCCCAAACTTCCCAAATTTCTTGTAGGTTAACTTCTATATAAAAGACTGCTATCTTATCATTTTCATATTCTTCAATTCCTTCTATATCATTATCATTACGCTCTTCTGGAGGAACATACTCTAATGCATTTAATTCTTCTTCACTACTTTTTAAATCTATAAATTTAAATTTATCTTTGTATTGTTCGTATTTAAACCACCAATCTGAATCCCTATCGTAGCATTCTTGGATAGCTAATTGCTCTATTTTTTTCTCCCATACTGGATTAATAGCACCAGTTTTAGTTAAAACATTATCAAACCAAAATGGCTCGATCGCTAATTCTTTGATTGACTCTATTAATTCTTCTTTAGATTTAGTTAAAAGAGCGTACGTCATCTATTAACACCTTGATATCGAGATAAATATTTATCTTTAACTATCATATTCTATCTTATTTTTATTCACTAATATTGTTTATTTTAATTGCATATAACTCTTGATTTTTTCGATTATTTCCTATTTATTGATAGCGGTTTTAAAAGAAAACACCTATAAAGCGCTCGAATCCAACTGAACCGCCGATCGCAATCGACAAACTGCAGCTGCAGTAATGATAAAGTTGTCTAATTTAGGACAACGAGCCGCCGAGGCGGGTCTGCGTAGCGGCGCGGGAGTAGAAGCGACTGTCACAAATTTTCTTCTTGGAATCAGCAGGAGATATAGAGCCAACCTAACAAAGCTGAAGCTAGGAATGAACCGCGTTTTTGGAGTCCGAACTCGATCGCCATGTATGAAGACAACAGGAGTAGGTTTAATAAATAATCGTGTTGTTTAAAACTAGCTATATGATTTGATAATATTAATATGCACGAATTTCGCTCTAAGCTCCAAAAACAAATGTCAAGAAAAGTCTCAACTGAACCAATCAAAAGACTGAATATAGAGCTGCCATTAAGCGAGTACAAAGCTCTAGAAGCATATTGTCAATCCCGCCAAGAAACCAAGCGGCAAGTAATTCGCTCGTTCATACGCAGATTGAATAGTCGAACCGACAAAAAATTAGGTTGAGGGTACTAAAAAATGTCAAAAGGAATCTGGATTATTACCGAAGATACCCCAGCCAAAGGTGGAAAAGATGGGTCAATAGATATTGGACCTGATTTTAGTCAGCCATCACAAGAAAGCCAAAACGGAAAACAGAGAACTCACATCAAAGCAGAAGATTTGAAGCGAAACATGAGCGAGTTCTTGGAAGTTGTGGAAGAAGCATTCGATCGAACTGACAAACCCAAATCAAAGATCGAGCTTGACGAACTAGAACTGTCAGTTGAGATTAATGGGTCTGGACAAGTAAGCCTTTTCGGAACGGGCGGTCAAGCTGGAGCTAAAGGAGGAATCAAACTCAAATTCAAGCGCAAACAATAAGATAAATGGCGAAGAATTGGGCGATCTGCATTGGAATCGATCGCTATTACTACTTACAAGATTTAGAGTACGCGCAGCGAGATGCTGAGTGTATGCGGGATTATTTTTTAGAAGAAGTGTCCTTCGAGGAAGTTTACTTATTTTCAGATAATTCCCCCCCGCTCGTGGTTGCAGAAAAGTCATTCGATTCCAAACCGACCTATGGAATATTGAGGAATTTTCTGAGGAGACGCTTTAAAGACAAGTTTATGGGAGCTGGGGATAATTTTTGGTTTTTTTTCAGCGGTCACGGTTTGCGTCATAAAGAGAAAGATTATTTGATGCTTCGTGATTCCGACCCCGATCCAGAAGGAGTAGAAGATACAGCTATTTCTCTGAGCTATGTGAACCAGCGTTTGCGGCGATGCGGTGCAGATAATGTGATATTGATATTTGATGCCTGTCGCAATGAAGGCGCAAGACAAGGTTTAGGTGTGGGGGAAGAAAAACAGAAAGGGGTAATCACTATTGCTTCGTGTAGCCCTTCGGAAAAATCTTATGAGATTAAAGATTTAAAACAAGGTTCTTTTACTTATGCCCTCCTAGAAGCGCTACGGATTCAGGGAGAGGGAAATTGTGCCACTGTGGAGCGGCTCGATCGACGTCTCCGCTATCGAGTCTCTGAAATTAATCTTCAATATAAAAAACCTCGACAAACTCCTTATATAATCCCCGAACCAGCCAGTAAAATACATCTGATTTTATTGCCAGAACAGGCGACGTTAGCGGATATTCAAGAATTGAAAAATGATGCTTATAGAGCAGAAGTGCGTCAAAATTGGGAATTAGCCAAACAGCTATGGATTAGGGTCAATATAGCAGCCAGGGGCACAGATCAAGATGCGATCGAAGCCATTCAAAGATTTCCATCATGGAAAGCTTCCCCTACTGCACCATCTTCACCAGAGACACTACAGACTACCACACCTTCTCAACCTAAATCTGTCATTGCCACTTCCGCAGAACAAGAGAGAATAGTTACCCCATCACTTCCAGTGTTTGACTTTGATGTAGTAACTGTAAATGCCTCTGGTAAAGAAGTTAAGCGAGATAAAAGTAAAGCCCGATATTTTAAAGAAGACTTAGGCAATGGTGTCACCCTAGATCTGGTTGCTATTCCTGGGGGCAAATTTCTGATGGGAACGGAAGATGAGGAAATAGAAAGGCTAGTTAAAAAATTTGACTGGGATTGGTATAGACTTGAAAAACCGCAGCACTCTGTTACTGTTAAAGCTTTCTTTATGGGCAAATTTCCAGTCACTCAAGCACAGTGGAGAGCAGTTGCTAATCTTCCTAAAGTCGATCGGGACCTAGAGTCAGATCCGTCTAACTTCAAAGGTAATAACCGTCCTGTAGAGCAAGTTTCCTGGTACGACGCAGTTGAGTTTTGTAAGCGCTTGTCGAAAGCAACAGAGAGAGAATACAGACTACCCAGCGAAGCAGAGTGGGAATACGCGTGTCGAGCTGGGACTACTACTCCTTTTCATTTTGGCGAAACGATTACCAGCGAGCTAGCCAATTATGATGGCACGATAACTTATGCTGATGAACCTGAAGGTCAGAACCAAAAACAAACAACTGATGTAGGCAAGTTTCCCCCCAATGCCTTTGGGTTATACGATATGCACGGAAATGTTTTTGAATGGTGTGCCGATGCTTGGCACGACAACTATGAAGGAGCGCCAAACGATGGGAGTGCTTGGACAGAAGGAGGGGAAAGTGATACTGGTGTACTGCGCGGCGGTTCCTGGGGTGTCTATCCTTCTTTCTGCCGTTCTGCGTACCGCGTCTACGACCTTATCGCGGGGCGCGTCTTCATCAGCGACGATGTCGGTTTTCGGGTTGTCTGTGTTGGCGGCAGGACACAATAACCCTTTACTCTCTTCCCCTCTTTCCCTTTGCTTTTTTCCGCCGTCAGGCGGATCGATTTTCAAGCAAAACATTAAGTTTAATTAACTGAATGAAAGAATTATCGATCGTACAAAAAGCGTACGATCTGATTAAATGGTACGTACCTATTTTGAATCGCTTGCCCAAGAGTCATAAGTTTGCTTTAGGAGACAGAATAACCAATAAGCTGTACGATTTATTAGAGGGGTTAATTGAAGCTAAATATGCGAAGAAAAAACGGTTCTCCCGAACTTTACTTGCAAAACTGATAGTAATTGCGAGTATGGCTCCGCAGGAGCTATACTCGCCCCCCAGTGTTGACTAAACGGTTTAGTTACATAAGCTACG
>JAAUYD010148495.1_pt1 | contig 36415 bp, 34 predicted proteins | sample 7278101 | NCBI WGS metagenome assembly JAAUYD01 (sample SAMN14350128, study PRJNA611818) | marine sediment metagenome | isolation source: surface marine sediment (0.6m) | place: French Polynesia: Moorea | collected 2018-08
CAGCCACCCGACGAAAGGATAGATCTCTTTGCTGAAAACGACCAAGCGTTCCACCGGCAGGGGGCCCAGAAACCGAAGCCCCAATGGATTGAGGCGCATCTCCTCGAATCCCTCGCGAAGGGCCGTCGCAAAGAGCAGGGCCAAACGGTTGGCCTGTTGGGGATGGTCCCGTTTCAGGCACCGCCAATCAGGCCACCGGCTGAGGGGCGAGTGGGGGATGGTCAAAAGCCCGGCCAGGACACGATCCAGCAAAGGGGTCACCCCCCCGCCAGGGCAGCAGAGGTCACCGGCCTGGCGCACCCAGGGGGAGCGTTTATTGAGGATCAGATGAATCCGGGAAAGGGGTGAATTCTCCACTGACCGGGGGAGGGCCTTACCGCCGATGCGACGGCCCATGCCCACATTTGGGCTGAGGAGAAAGAGAACGGCGGACACCTCGGAGCGCCTTGCGGCGGAGAGCGGATCGATCTCGATGGTCGCTTTGTGAGCGTCCAGGCGCCTGGCAATGATATCGGCGAGTGCCTCGGCGTCCCGGATTTGGTGCGGCAGCCGGCGGTTGGGCATGGGGTGGCGTAATCTCCAGAAATGAGCGACTTATTTGACACGCCGGAGTGTGTGGGTTTGGGAGAGGGTGTCCCAAAGGCGGCGGATCAGAAAAGCGATCGCATCTTCAGCCGTCATCTCGGCGTGACCGCTTTTTATGCGACAGAGTTCGAGCACAGTGTCTTCGGGAGGATTCCCCAGGCCATAGTGCTTGCGGATATACTGTCCCAGGCTGATGTTGAGTGTCGCCAGCTCGGTGGGTTCCAGGCGGGCGATGCGGGCGCGGTCTCTCAGGGACAATACCTGGCAGAGCTGATTGAGAATCGCCTCCACCGAAATGGGTCTAGCGGCAGCGTCGCTGCTGTCGATGGCTTGGGGACCGTGCAGGGGGCGGCTGAGACCGGTGTCGGTCATCACCAGGAAAAAAGCGGCCTCCAGAATCTGGGCGGCTTTCCGCTGAATGCCCTCGCATTCTGTCTCGGCGTTACCGGCGACATAAAGGGTGCCCGCCTGGTGAATCTCCTCCCAGGCAGCCAGCTCCTGGGATGCACTGAACGCCGATTGGCGCAGGATGTCGAGCAGCAGGCTGACACGGCCCATCTGACGACAAATGTCGATGGCCAGGCGCCCCTCCCTGCCGGGATTGCCCTGGAAGATCACGAGGGTGCCGTCGGACTCCAGGATCATTCGGCGAACAGCCCCCTCCAGCTCCTGCCCGACCAGCGGCTGCAGACCGAAGCGCTCCTCCAGCACGGCCGCATCTCCACGATCCCAACCGGCGTGGGTGTATCCCCCCGATGCCAATCCCAGCTTACGGGCGATCTTCAGGGCGGCGCGCGACACGCCCGGGCAGGGTCCCGCGAGCAAACGTGCGAACATATATGCGATACCTGAAATTATCAGCTAAATATGGCTGCCTGTAGATATAGCAATCTTATCGCATGAAACCGCATGCAATGCAATTGATTGGCGGCGTGCCGATAGCGCTTGTGGACGGGATGGCGGCCGTCTTGGGAACGTCATTTCGCATCTGCAACACCACCCTCTGCCCCTTCCGGGGCCTGGGCGAACCCCTCATCGCGAGGCCAAGCGTTGACAGTCGCACCAGCCACCCCCATACTCAAATTAGTACCGCCAGCAGCACTTTTGACGAATCCGCGCGGGAGGATGGCGTGGAAAAGATCACACAAACAGAGCTGTTCCGCTGCATGCGCCGACCAAGCTTCTATCCCCATGCGCCCGCAACGGTCGCCAGCCGCAACACCCACATATCGCAAGTGTTCCTCACCGGCACCTACGCTTACAAGGTCAAACGGGCACTGGCCCTCCCCTTTCTCGATTTCAGCCGTCTCGAAGATCGACGCCGGCTGTGTGCGGCGGAGGTTTCGCTCAATCGGCGCCTGGCAAGGGAAACCTATCTGGGAGTGATTCCCATCTATTGGCGGGACGACTTCGCAAGCCTCTCCCCACCAGGGACTGTGGTCGAATATGCCGTCCAGATGCGCGAGTTGAAGTTGGCGGACAATTTCAGCCACCTGCTGCGCCGAGGGAGGATTGACCGAACCGATGTGGAGGGCATTGCAGGGCGCTTGGCCCAATTTCATGCCACGGCTCGGCGTGACCTCGGTGGGAACGGGCTGGGAAACTGGGAGATGATCGGCCGGCACTGCCGCGACAATTTCCAAGACGCCGCTGGTGCCGTGCTGCCCCTCTCCGAAGATGCCCGCTTCAGGGCCGTCGCGGCCGTCAGCACAACCTTTTGGCGTCGCCGAGAGCCCCTTTTTCGAAAGCGTGAAAAGGAGGGGCGCATCTGCGAGGGGCACGGCGATCTGCGATGCGAACATGTGTACCTGGGGCCTCGACCGCAGATTATCGATTGTATCGAATTCGATGAAACGCTGCGGTGGGGCGACGTGGCGGGTGACCTGGGCTTCCTCCTCATGGATATGGATCGCCACCGGGCAGCAGGTCTGGCCAACCACCTTCTCGCCACCTATGCGGCCGCGACCGACGACGCCGGCATCTATGCGGTCATCGATTTTTACAAATGCTATCGCGCCATGGTCCGGGTGAAGGTCAATTGCCTGCAGTTGGCCGCCGGCGGCCTGGGATTGCACGCGGCCCACCGCTTGCAGGACGCCACGGAAAATCTCCTGGACTGGGCCTACGCTTACGCCAAACGCCTCAACCGCCCCCTGCTGTTTGTCCTCAGCGGACTTCCCGCAAGCGGCAAATCCACCATTGCCGGCCGCCTGGCAGCGGTGTTCGACATACCGATCTATAGTTCGGACAGTGAACGCAAGGGGCTGTTCAGCATCCCCCCCACCGAGAACCGGGTAAGCGAATTTGGGAAAGGGATCTACAGCCCCGCAATCACCCGGCGCACCTACGCCGTGTTGCTTCGAAAGGCCCATCGGCAACTGCGGCAGGGCGGCAGCCTGATTCTGGACGCTACCTACGCCGGCCGCAGACAGCGGAAAGGTCTCCTGGAGCTGGCCCGCCTAACCCGCTGCGGGCTGGTAGTGATCCACTGCCACAGCCCACGAAGACTTCTTCGGGAGCGACTTGAACACCGAAGCCATGGAGTTCAGCGCTCCGACGCCCGCCTGGGTCACCTCGATGCCCTTAGCGCCAGTTTCGAGCCGTTGGAGGATCTACCCCACCAGATCGTTCTTTCAGTGAACACCCGGCAGCCTCTGCGGGAAACCCTGCTGGCCATACTCTCCCACGCCTACACCAGACCCTGGCGTCAAACACTCCTGCGTCAGCGGTGCTGACCAGCGCCAGATGCATCGTGCGCTGCATGAACAACTATATCTTAAATCACGGTAACTGAAAGATTTTTAGAGCACTAAAGTGAGCGATCTTCGGCCACCCCCTCACGTTCCACACAGTAGTGGACCATGAGGGTGTGGGGATCCAAAGCTCGATATGCCAGGAGCGAGAGGCGCAGGGTTTTCATGGTATTATAGAGCCCCAATCCCTGGCCGAAGGTGAGGGGTGCATAGGTGATGACCAGTTCGTCCACCAAATCGGCGGTGATGAAAAGGTCATTGATCGTCGCGCCACCAGCCAGAATCGCTTCCGAGTAACCCGCGGCACCAATCATCTGGAGAACCTCGGCGGCGGTCTGGTCAGTGAAACGCAGGTCCGGGTGTTGAGACACCCGATCCGGGTTGCGGCTCATCACCACATTGAGCCTTCCTGGCAAGGGTTTACCGATGGTATCGAAGGTCCGCGATCCCATGATAACGACCCCGGCTTTCTGGCTGAGGGATTTGAACATGCGCTTGTCCGCCGCTCCGGTCCAGTCGGGGAAGTGGTCGGCGTTGAGGCCGCTTCGGCCGTCCACCGTCAACGCCATCAGCAGGATCACCTTCGGTCGGGGTGGCTGCATGGGAACGAACCCTCCGTTGCATCTGTCGATGCGGCTGGTGTTGCTGACCCAGGATCAGTGCCGCTGATAACTGCGTTGCAGAAAGGCCTTGGCCCCCTCCAGATCACCAGGTTCCCGGAGGATCAACGCCTGCCCACCCATGGTTGTTGGTGCCAGCTCGGGATCATCCGCCAGAGGATCCGTTGAGGGAGCCAGTGCGGCCACTTCCATGGGAAACTGCAGCTGAATTTGCTTCTCCTCGGGCTGGACGATCACCCAGGCGAAGGTCTTCATACGCCGGAACGCAAAGCGATCCTTGAGGGCTTGGCACTGGACATCGTCACCGAGGGCTTTGACGAAGTGCCGAAGGCCCTGAAAGAGGTCGAAGACCGCCTTGGGGGCGGCCTCCAAACGGGCCGTTGCCGAATCGGCGTCTGTACCGCTAGAGATCCCTACCGCCGGGTCGGCATAGGTGGCGGTCAATGACAGCATGAGAAAGCCGATGTCAAACTGACAGTACTCCACCAGGTCTATGTTGCGCCGCATCTGGGCGGCCGCGTGACGATCGAAGCGGTTGAAGTCCCCAGCGATGCAAATCAGCCGCCGGGCTGGCCAGTAGAGGTCGGCGGCCGGTTGCGGCTTCAGGGCGGTGCCTGCCAACGCACCAAAGGGTTCCTTGTGGTCGTTGAGCCAGTCCAAGTAGTACAGCCCCTGGGTGACCACATTCTCGTTGCGCGTGCGCCTGTACTTGACCACTACCGGTGCCTGATTTTCATCGATTCCCAGGGTATCTATGGGATCGGTGGCAAGACCGGAAGGGGCAAATTCACTGGCGACCAGACGAACCCCCAATAGGGTCTCCAGGTTGCTCTCGATAAGGGTCTGCAGGGATCTCTCAATCCCATCCGTGCGTCGCTCCAGCTCTTTGATTCGAGCATCCCCAACCCGGAATAATTTCAAATCACTCATGCGCGCAATTCCTTATGGCGACTCCCGCGAAGCGGGCGCAGCGGTAAGGCGGTGCTCTAAGGGATGCCGCCGCGGTGGGCGCTGCTGGCGAGGTGCAGGCGGCAGGTCTGCGAATGGGCGCTTCGGAACGGATTGCTGAGCACTGTATCTCAGTGCCCAAATGGCTGTCAAACCGCTGCTGATCACCCGAATAGAGAGGCGTTCGCAAAGCGGCCGATCTACCGACGGCGCCTTACACCGCGGCGACTCAAGTCAACTTCCACGCAGCGCCTTGTGGCAGAACCACCAGACGCTCCGCGAGGCTTCTTGCCGCCATCTCCTCCTCAAGGGCTAACGGCGGCAGGAAAACGGGCTCGTCCCCCAGCCGGAAGCTGCCCCAGTGAATGGGTAGCAGCCAGCGCGCGCCGAGTTGCCCATAGGCGGTGACGCACTCGGCTGGATCGAGATGGCTGTGGCGCATAAACCAACGCGGTTCGTATGCGCCCAAGTTGAAAACGGCCAGATCGAAAGGGCCCAGTTCTGCGAGTTGGTCATAGCCGTTGAAATAGGCCGTGTCACCGCTCAGGTATATCCGATAGCCGCTGGGACTCTCAATTTTAAAGCCGCTCCAAAGGGACCGATTGGGACCGACGATCGGATTGCGCATGGTCCAGTGATGGGCCGGCAGACAGGTGATGCGCCAGCCGGCGACCTCGCAGGTCTCGTACCAATCCAGGCTAGTCAGATCAACAAGCCCCAGTTCAGCGAAAAGCGGGCCGTAGCCGAGGGGCGCCACCACTGGGGTTGCGGGATCCAGCATGGCCAATGAATCGGTGTCCAGATGATCGTAGTGACCGTGGCTAACGAGAACCACATCGGGTCTGCGCAGTGACGGCGGTACCGACGTCAGCGGCGTATAGTTCCGTATGAAGCTCGATATGCCGTTGAAGACCGGATCCAGCAGGAGGCTGTGATGGCCGTCCCGCAGGAAAACCGATGCGTGATTGAGGTAGGTGATGTCCGGGGTAGCGGGAGGCGCACCATCCAAGTGCTCCAGGGTCACGGGACGCACCGTCTCATCCTGGTATTGGGAGCGAAACGCATTCTCGGAAAACAAGCGCCACTTCAGAAACCGCCAGAGCCCGCGACGCTGATTCGGGTTGAAGGGATTGCGGTAACCGCCATCCATGTGGTGCAGACGGCGTTCGGCATAGGACCGAATACTCATCTGGCTGAGCAATGGATCCGCGAGTGAGGTCGTCATCCTATCTGTTGTCTGATCGGCACTGGGGACCGAAATGCTGCTGGATGGCCTTGTGCAACCGGCGCCCAGAAGAATGCCGGCAAAGGTCAAAAGCGCACCGAGTCCTCGCCCCAATAGACGCCGCCGGTCGCCATCGACAAGGGATTTTGGTATATCGCGAGACATCGCTCCCCCAATATAAATGTCACTCCGGCACGACTACCGGTTTCGGGTTTGCGCCGGAAGCGGTGCGATGCGCCTGTGGGGCCCTGCTGGACAGAGCGTATTTTTTTTGACTTGGGACTGGTCATCGCACAAAAGGTGATTACTCTATTTGTCAGATGGCTGCGATCCTCCTAAAGCAGTTCTCCGCAATTTGGCCCGCCTTGTGGTGTAAGTGCAAGTGTCGGCCGGGTCGCCTCACCCATCCTCCCGCAGCCGGTGATCCGGCGGACAGAAGCAAAGCCTACGGCGGGCTGTCGATTTGACGACAGCCCGCTTTTTTTGTGCGCTCCTCGAGTCATGGCAGCAATATGGTTGCCCCTGTAGTGAGGCGGTCTTCGAGATCACGGTGGGCCTGGGCGGCTTCCTTCAGGGGATAGGTGCGGTTCACCCCTATCTTGACGACCCCTTCTGAGACCACGTTGAAGAGATCCGCTGCATGTGCCAGCAAATCGTCTCGTTCGGCCGTGTAGGTGAGCAGTGAGGGCCGGGTAAGGAATACCGATCCCTGTGCAGCCAATCGTCCCAAGTCAAAAGGGGGCACACTTCCGCTGGACTGACCAAAGGAAACCAGGGTGCCGAAAGGTCGCAGGCAGGCCAGAGACTTGTCGAAGGTGGCCTGCCCCACGGAGTCATACACCACATCCACACCGCGACCGTCGGTAATCTCCAAAGCGCGCCGCTGGAAATCCTCCCTCACGTAGTCGATGGGAAAATGGCAGCCGGCTGCCGCGGCCAGATCGGCTTTTTGGGGCGACCCAACCGTACCGATCACGGTGGCGCCCAAGTGGCGTGCCCATTGGCAGACCAGTGTGCCCACCCCACCGGCGGCCGCATGGATGAGGATGGTATCGCCGGCTGAGACCGGGAAACACCCGCGGAGCAGATACCGCGCGGTCATTCCCTTTAGCATCATGGCCGCGGCGTGCGGATAATCGATGTCGTCGGGCAGCTTCACCAGCCGATGGGCAGGGATGCAGCGTCGTTGACTATAGGCCCCCGCCGGCGCTCCTGCGTAGGCGACGCGATCGCCGACAGCCAGATCCGTGACATCCTCTGCCAGCGCTTCGATCTCGCCGGCCGCTTCCAGCCCAAGTACCGCGGGCAGTTGCGGCAGCGGATAGAGGCCCGTACGGTGGTAGACATCGATAAAGTTGAGGCCAATGGCCTCGTGGCGGACCAAGACCTCTCCAGGCCCAGGTGAATCGAGCGGGACGCTCTCCCAGACCATTGCCTCGGGTCCGCCTGTTGCGTGGATACGAATCGCTTGGTTCATTGGGATCTCCTTTGGCGAGAATGGTGAGGATGTCGCGGAAATTAGGGGCGCCGTATGGGGAGGCGGATGACGGCTGGAACCCAGCCGCGTGCCTGCACAGAAGACAGGCTGAAACGCCACTTAAGGTAACGGCGCAGCGCGGTGCTGTCAAATGGCGGAAGGCAGCACCGAACAGGCGGTTGGCGGCGTTTCGGGCAATCGGCATCCGATGGACGGGATCGGTCGGGGATTTACATGTTTCCGGCTTTAATGGTAAGTGCTACCCGCAGAACGCTTCCTGTGATCCATCCTATGGTGAACCTGAAACCATACCGCCCGATACCATGTCGCATCGTCACAAGATCCTCCCTTCGGCCGACGGCTGATCCTGGGCGGTATCGGGAACGAGGCCTTTGGGGAAAGGAGCCGCCTTGCCATGACGAATCCCAATAAACCGCCAGAAAATCTCCTGACAACCAAGGAGGTCGCTCAACGTACTGGGAAATCGATGGCGACCGTCCAGAAATGGCTGCGTAGCGGCAAATTGCGCGGCAGCAAGATTGGCAATCGATGGTTCATTGCACCTTCCGAGCTGCCCGCAGCAGCCACCTCCAGCGACGCGCCGACACCATCAGTCGCATCCAGAGCCGCGACGAGTGATGCGCCCACTGCGGATGAAATCGCCGCTTCCCGTGCAATGGATTTCTCGGTGGAGGAGTTCTGTCGGCGTACCTACCTGACGGAGATCGGTGTGCTAAGATTTCTGCAGACTGGTCGTTTGCTGGGTGATCGCAGCGGTGATGGCAGCTGGAGGGTCAAGGCCGAAAGCCTCGATCTGCCCCACTTGCGTCACCTCATCCGCCCCTGAAATCCAAAAATGGAAATGGCGTGCCGATCGTTCAGGCTAGGTGCCCAGCAGGCCCTGATACAGGAAGACGCCATAGGCAGCCACCAGAACTGCCCCCAGCGGGCGGGCCAACCGGCCGATGAAGCCGACCACCACCAGATGAAGCCCAATGGCGCCCATGAGCAAGGCGACACCCAAGTAGGCGCTGGCAGAGACGGTCACACCGTTGAACAGGGCGAAAATCCCCAAGCACATGGGAATGCAGATGTGGCCATCGCCGATCTGAGAGCTGTAGACCACATCCGCACGGCGTGTATGGGCATAATAAAAGGCGAGCAGCGCATTGGGCAGCACCATGAGGAAACCACTGACCCAGCCCAGTGTGGTCATGTTTAGCCAGGCCTGGCTCTCCTGGACCAAGACCCATGCGACCAGGGTATCGATACTGATGTAGATGCCATATCCCGCCAAAAGGATAAGCGCGATATCGCCGCCCATGCGCCAGGTAAAGGCACGCTTCTGGCGAAGATTGGTCTTGCTCACGTCATAGAGGTGGAACACCTGCCAGAAGAGAAATACACCTGCCAGCACGATACCGTCACCGAGATTGAGCTGACCATCCCGTCCCAAGGCCCACAGGCTGCCGGCGAAAAAGAGGCCCGCAGCGAGCGTAAGGAGGAGGGAAAGGCGATTGATGCGCTGGGCCACACTGGGTTTGCGAGGTTTGCCGCGGGCCGTGGGTCCAGGGAGGATTTCGAGGGGCCAGACAAGGGCCGGGAGACCCAATAGCAAGGTGTAGTTCGTGACGTTGTTCACCAGGCAGTTTTCCAGAATCACGCCACCCCCCTGAGGGGTGCCGATCATCACCACCGCAAAAATCAGATTGGGGAGTCCGGAGCAATAGGGCATCACCAGGGTCCCCAGGGCGGTACCCTCGAGACCCTGGCGCTGGAGGGCTTCAAGTCGCCACAGCAGCAGTAAGCTGGCACCGAAGAAAATCCCCAGTGCCAGGGCAGGCCCATACGGCCCCTCAATGGTGGCGACGATCTGCCGCCAACCGGTCTCTAAAGGTGTGAAAAGCGCGTCAGGCGTCATGCTCCCCCTGGGGCATCAGTGCAGGCGGGGCGAATGGCGAAGGTCGCAAGGAGCTGACCCATCGAAGGGGAAGCCTCAAGGGTGGGAATCGTCGCCGATCAGCGCTTCCCACCGGCTCTCCAATGTCCGGCAGTCCGCCACCCAACGCTCAAGATGATCCAAATCGGAGCGTGGCACATCGAGTTTGGCAGCGTAGGTGTATACGCGCTCCTTTTCGGCGAGCGTGAAGTTGCGGTCCATGGAGGCGAGGTGGATGCAGTCCCTGAGAACCGCCAAGGCCGTTGCCCGTGAGACCTTCGTGGTCTCTATGGCAAATCCCTTGTCGATCCGCTTGACCCAGTGACCGAAATCGACGCCCAGGGCAAGCGACTGGCGGCCGATGAAGGCAAATTCGGGACGCCCGTTGTTGGGATCCGCCTTGGCGATGGCGATCAAAATTTTGACGTAGAGCTCCGGATCAAACTCCGATGTCTGTTGGTCTCCGAAACGAATTTCCATGTGGGTCTCCATAGCGGGTAGTTAGTTGCTGCCGGCGATTTGGGAGCATCACTCCTTTTCCAGGAAAGGACAGACCACCGATGGTTATCCGCGAATTGCCGAACACGCGCGAATGACTGGCCGCGGATAAATGCAGTATTCATGCCTGTTTACTTGGGGTCTGGACAACAAAAATGCCCGCTGGCAAGGGATAGGTCCAGCGGGCAGGTTCGTATCTTGGAGGGGAATGGGGATTGCGTAACTAACCGCGATGGCTCTGAAGCTTCTCCTTCCCTTTGACGATCTGTTTCTTAACCTTGTCCAGAACGAGGTCTATGGCCGCCTGCATATCGGTATGTTCCTCCTTGGCGTGAATGCCGAGCTTGTCACCGCTGAGGCTGATCTCTGCAATGCGACGAAGCTTCTCGGACCGAAGGACGACGTCGGCAGTACCCGGGTTGTATAGGTACTTGTCGAACCGGTCCAATTTCTCTTGGAGGTAGCGTCTGTAAAAATCCGACGAGTCCAGATTTTTAAAAGTCACCGATAGCTGCATATAATAACCTCCTGATATTGATGGGGATGGCCTTCTCCATCCCGTTATTGGGGACGGCCGAACGATGAGCGGAAAGGGCGTGCCGCTGAACCGTCTCATGCCGACCGATTTCGGACGAAATTACACTAAACGGCACACGGTCAGGCGCTCGGAAACCCTAATTTTAAAATAGAGTCCCGGCTTTCGAATTGTCAACAAAAGCTTGGTACTTAGGTCCTCATCAGCGTTTGATGGATCGGCTCAGGCCACGTTTTAAACGTTCCATGAGGGACGATTTGATGCGAACCTGCAGATAGAGATCGCCACTGCGGCCACCGTTTTGCCCCTGCTTGCCCATGCCGGCCAAACGGATCATTTGCCCCGCACGAACATTGGGCGGAATCTTTACGATCAGCTTCTTCTTGGTGTGGGGTGCCAAGTAGGCATAGGGTCCACCGGTGCGGGCCAACTCGGGCGTGAGGACAATGGTGTCGTGGGCATGCCCCCCGTCTCGCATGGGAAGCATCGCGGTGAACGCACGGCGCACGCTGTCGAGGAGTCGACCGGGGTCGAAACCACCCCCCCCCAAACCGGCTGGTTTGAAACTTCGCCATCGACCGGCTCCTGCGTCTCGCCGACCATGACGCCGGCCGAACCGGCGACCGGCCTCACTGAAGCTGCCCAGGAAGGTAAACCCACAGCCTCTGAAACCGCCTTGCTTGAAACCAAATCCGCCCCTTAAATTGCCACGGCCAGCGCCGTGTATCTCCTTGAAAATTTCGTCAAAACCCCTCAATCCAAAGGAGCGGGCAACCTCTTCGAATATTTGCTGAACATCGCTGCCACGGAATATGTCTTGATCGCTGTAGGTCTGACGGAATTGGCCATGGGCGGAAGCGCCCAATTGATCACGCAGTAGATCGTAATCTTTGCGTTTCACATGATCGGATAGGACAGCATAGGCTTCATTGATCCCCTTCATCCGATCGGCACTCACCTGGCTGTCAGAATTGCGATCGGGGTGGTATCGCAGCGCCAGATCGCGATACGCTTCCTTGATCTCCTGTTGACTTGCACTTTTCTGAACACCCAGAACCTGATAGTAGTCTTTTTGTTCCATACCGCCTCTGCTCTTGTACCGATTTCACGCCGCCGTTCGCCGCATGCATTGAAAACATCGTTATCTTATTCATGTTTCGACACAAGGCAAGCGTCTATTGGCGGCGTTGTCAGCAAGTGGCGCATGCACCACTGCCACGGCATGAAAAAAGTGTCCTGTAAATAATTGAATTAGTGACCTAAAGTTAACGCTAAAGCGGCCGAAGCAAGCAATGAGATTCTGACCACAAGGTTTCGAGTACCGCCTGGAGCCAGCGACCATATGACCCGACAGCAGTGGAATCCGATTGCGATGATCCTTATGACCGTTTTGATCGTCGCCGTCAAAAGTTTCTGTTTTCCCGACATCTCAGGTGATTTCCGAATCTACTATCACGCCTTGGTGGCAATTTTGGTGGTGGTTAGCTGTTTCGAAGTGGTCAAATACCTCTACGCCCATCGCCACTCCCTCCACCAGAACGACATCACGCGCCCCAAATCGCAGGTCAGCGATCGCGGGGAGGACGGTCCCCGTGACATGCGGGATGCCTATCGTCTGATCTATCCGCCCGGATCACGACCAACGCTGGAGGTTCTCCAGGCACCATTCCATCATCCCCTTGAGCATGAATTGGTCATCTATGACCTATCGGAAACGGGGCTGGGTTTTCATCATGATGGTCTGCTACCCCTGACGGGAACGCTGTTTGGCCGAATACGTTTCAGTGACGGCGAGTATCTGGAGGTGGCCGGCGATGTGGTCCACCATCGGCACGATCGGGTCGGGTTGGCCCTGCACTGCTACATTCCCCACGATCGATTCATGAAGGAGCAACGGATGCTCATCACCCGCCAGAAGCCAAACCGCCTTAACCTGGAGGTGATGCGGCGATCGGTGGGCGGCGCTCGTATCTCCCACCCGGGCATGCGCGATGGGTGCCCCTGCCGACGCCCACGCACAGAGTCGCAATCCCGCATCTCCTGAATCTGAGCGGCAAATATCTTGACCTGGATCCCCCTTATGGTTGAAAAGAAGGGGGCCCCGTTCGCCATGTCACAAGCGGGGGTGAAGGCCCCAACCACTGGGTCGAGATCAAAAGCCGCACTGTTTCTCAGCTAGGCGGTGATCGTCGTTCGAGGGTATCGGTAGCGGAAAGCGAGCCTGCACCTACCCCCCGATTTTCGAATCCCAATACAGAGAATGTATCACTTTAACTTAGGAGCCGCAATTCACTATGAGCGAAGCCATTACCTACGACGATGTGCTATTGGTGCCATCCTACAACCATTGGGAATCGCGCAAGGTCGTCGACATATCCATTACCGACAAAAGCGGTAAACTCGCCCTCGAACTGCCCTTGATGACATCCAACATGGATACCATCACCGAGAACGCGATGGCGGACTACATCGGCAGCAAAGGCGGCATCGGCGTCCTGCATCGCTTTATGTCCATCGACGATAACGTGGCGATGCTGAAACGTTGCAAATCGGTCGCCTTCGTCTCCATCGGCTGCGGCGATGTGGATATCGAGCGCGCAGAAGCCCTACGGGACGCCGGTGCCGACTTTTTTTGTGTAGACGTGGCCCACGCACACGCCCGTTACGTAGGCCGCACCCTTAAGCGGATCCGCAACCTCATCGGCAAGGAAGCGTGCATCATGGCGGGAAATGTGGCCACCTACGCCGGCGCCGATTACCTGGCCTCCTGCAGCGCGGATATCATCAAGGTAGGTATCGGCGGCGGGTCGGTATGCACCACGCGGATAAAGACCGGCTTTGGCGTCCCCAATCTCACCGCTATCCGTCAATGCTGTCGAGTAGACCGGAGCATCGTCGCGGACGGGGGCATTCGAACGCCGGGCGACATCGTCAAAGCAATCGCTTTTGGGGCCGACTTCGCGATGGTGGGGAGTATGTTCGCCGGCACGCGGCCTACGCCAGGACCGGTTGCCACGAAAACAGGCCCAGACGGCCGTTCCTATAAGGTGAAAAGCTACCGTGGAATGGCCAGTCGAGAGGTCCAAGAGGATTTCCATGGGGGCATGGCGGAATGGAAAACATCTGAAGGGGTCTGTGCAGAAGTGGCCTACCGGGAAGATGAAGACCACATCGTCGCCGATATTATCGGAGGTCTGCGATCCGGGTTGACCTACGGCGGCGCCGCGACAATTCGCGAACTTCAGCGCAAGCTCGATTATATCCGTATCACACCGTCGGGACGCAGAGAGAGCCTCCCCCACAAAATGCTCTAGATTCAACAGACTTTGGCGTCACCCATCTTGATCGAGAAACCGCGGCTTTTTGCAAGTTGCACTTGCAATTCGCAAATAGCCGCATCATTTTCGGTGTGTCAACCTGGAGCGCTATCGTGCTGTCGAATTTTATGTATCTGTTATTTTTACCAATTATCGATTATTCAACAATTTTTTTTCATTTGGCACTTTGCTTGCTGTAGTAATGAGCACATCATCTTCCTCTTCTCTCTTTTGGGGTGACGCGCAAGCGTCACCCCGCCTCAACTCGGCAAGAGCCCAGGCGGTTGGTCAACCAAAGAGATAACGCGCAACGCACCAAACCTCGGCGACAATAACCCCAGTCCCCTCCGAACTTTGCAGCCCAACCTTTGCAGACTGAATGAATCTCAACTCGTACTTCCTTTAGCCAAAGCACATCGATCCAAGTAGAACCTATGCAGAGGGCGCCTCTACCCCGGGCGCCCTCTCTCTTTCTTCACCGACAGGTTGGGCGTGTCTTTACAACGTGGCATCCCCCTACCCAACGGAGCTTCCGTTGAACGAGGGCCCTCAATCCAAGCGGTACGAGGTCGCAAGGTCTCGATGCTTGAGATCTCAGCACCTGATAAGATATAGACTGATGAGGTATCAACGCCTGCGGTCGTGACGCGTGCCGACAGGACGAGGGGAAACGCAAACGCCAATGCTGAGGGCCATCAGCCGGCCAGATAGCCGTTTAGCCGATCGATGTGGACATACTCCTCGGCGATGATATCGCGCAATTGTGACGCAACCTCTGTATCGGCGACAAAATCGGCCAGCATTTCGTAGAATACGATGGTGTCCTTTTCAAACTCCTCCGCCTGAGCGATCACTTCCGCCAAGGATCCGGCATCCCCCAACTCTTCAGCGCTCAGGGAAAAGGTCTGCGTACCGAGCATCTCAGCGAGAAGTGCGCGCCCCATCGCTTCCAACGCCTCATCGGCCTCCTGGACACTGGCAAGCTGATCCGCTCCAAGCCGCTTGAACCAACCGGCGTGCTGATGTTCATCGTGTGCCATGCCTTCCAGCATCTCCCGTAACGCGGAATCGGATACCTTACTGGCCACCTCGCGGTAGACAGCCTCTCCGTTAACTTCGATTTGAACGGCCAGCTCGCTGATCTCCCTGATGGTAAACATCGCCTCTCCTCAGTCGTCCGCTCGTTTGACAGGTTCCGTGCAAGTCAGTGGACATCCAGTTGCATTGATGGTTCATCCTGCATGGGCTATGTAGCATCGTGACCGGGCATGACACAAGTCGACCAGCGAGCCATCTGCAGGTCGAACCGTTGTGTAGAGCCCCTAAACCGAGAAGCACCCATCATGTCGATCCTCCTGGTTCAATTGCCAGTACCTCAATCGAACTTTGGTCGTCGAACGGGGAACATCCCCCTCGCCGCCGCATCGCTTCAACACGCTTGGACCCAAAGCGTCTCCCTCGACCGCCCGAAGGTGAGGGTCATGCCGCAGGCGAGTGCCACCTACATGGGCGATGGAGCCCTGGTGGCGCACATATGTGACGCCGCTCCTGAGATCGTCGGCTTTACGACCTACTCCTGGAATGTGGACCGCATCCACCACCTGGCCAGCGCCCTCAAAGAGCGCCTCGAGGTCAAGATTCTTCTGGGCGGCCCTGAAATCACACCAGACAACCCGCACCTAGCGGGGGTGCCCGCCGACGGTTTGGTCTGCGGCGAAGGAGAATCCCTACGGTACCACCCGCGCCAGATATGTGATGGAACAATCCCGCCATGGACCACCACCGATCGTTATACTGGTTTCGAGCATCAGCCCAGCCCCTATCTCAGCGGCCTTTTGCACCCTGAAATTGACGACATGGTGCTGTTGGAAACCCAACGGGGTTGTCCCTACCACTGCGGCTATTGCTACTATGGTAAGGGGCAGCGGCGCAGCCGACTGCTCAATGAGGACCATGTCATGGCGGCGGTGCAGTGGACCCATGACCATGAAATCAGTGAGCTCTACCTTCTCGACCCCTCACTGGACACCCGTCCTGGTCTCAGGGAAATCTTCGGCCGTGTGGCCACCATCAACCACGATGGCAAGGTTGCCCTTCACAGCGAAATCCGTGCAGAAGCCGTGGATTCGTCGCTGGCCGATGCAATGGCGGCTGCCGGATTCCGCAGCCTCGAGGTGGGCTTGCAGAGCACCAATCCCGAGGCGCTGCGTCGATCCGGGCGAAGCGCTCACCTGCGGCGCTTTATGGCGGGCATTGAATACCTGAGGGAACGCGGCATCAGCTGCAGCATTGATCTGATCGTCGGTCTCCCCGGCGATACGCTGGCCGGTTTCATGAGATCCATCGATTTCGTCGTCACCCATGACCTCTGTGACCACCTGCAGGTCTTTCCCCTCGCAGTGCTGCCCGGAACTCGGTTTCGAAAGTCCCACCGCGAGCTGGGCTTGGATTTCGACCCGGCACCCCCATACCTGCTGACCGACTCGGACAGCTTCCACCCAGATGATATGGCAGCGGCACTGGACTACGCCGAATCGCGCTGCGGGCTGGCCTTGTACCCCGGTCCGGATCTCGACATTGCATGGCGGCATTCAACGGACGGTGACCTGCATGTCGCTCTGGATGGCGTCCGCCATATCTGCAAAGTTATCCTCACTCCTGACATGACAGCGGCTGAACTCGCCATCAAGGCAAAACGCGTCACCCACCCCTACCAGCTCATCGTGGATCACCGGATACAGGACGAATCGCTGGTGACGGCCGCCATCCGGACCCTGACGGCCGAGAACCCCCATACCCCGCTTGAGGTGGTATTGCTATCGCCGGCTTTTGAGATGTATCCGGAACGACTGCTCGCGGCAGCCAGCGTAAGGCGTCCCCATTACCTGGAAAAGGAGCTTGCCTTCGCCCAGGATCGTCCCGGTTGTCGCCCCCTTCTCATCACCCTGGTTTCCGGCCGTCGGGATCGCCTCGTCGGTGGGCCTTCGTGCCGACAGATCTACCACTGGCAGGCCGGCCATCTGCCGCAATTGACCGAAGTACAGGACGCGGGATTGCTCGATCTGGAGGGGGTATTACTCGGGACGGAGTGCGATCCGAATCGGATCGTGGAATGGCAGCTGGCCATGGCGCCGCATGCGGACGAATTACCGGCCATCTGTTTTGAGAAGGTGGCAGATCAGCGTCGGTGGCTGGATCTGACGGCAAATGGCTGCTACGTCAAAATTTTCTAACCCGATCGCCCAACCGTTATCTATCGCCGCGAAAATCCTCCAGGCGCACGATCTTCGTATCCATTTGCTGCGGACGATCACCGGGCGAAGAATCACCTTGTCGGCGCTCCTGACGCAGCCCGTCGATCACCTCGCGCACCTCTTCGCTCTCCTCGGCAAGGGCGTCAATCTGACGTTCTATTTTCTTCCATCGGGTGAGGAGGGGCTCGGCGTCCAGGGTATAGTCGGAGAAGGCCGCCACCATCCTCACCAGCTCGGCCACCAGCCCGAAGTGGGTGGTATTTTGAATATAGTGGGGGCAGTGTGCCCAGAGGCTCAGCGCCGGCATGCCTCGACGGCGCGCTTCGGCATGCAGCAGGGTGTGGATTGCGCCCGGCCCTGTGTAAGTGGCGGGCTGAACTCTACCAGGAAGTTTGGCCAGCAGCGCACCAGAGGTGTAAATGGCGGAAAAGAGCGCTTCGGTGTGGAGCACCCGGTCGTAGAGGCCGCCGACACTGAAAAGGGTCGCTTCACCGAAGCGGCCGCAAATATCCATGAAGCAGGCCACGAAACGGTGCCAGTTCTGGGTCGGCTCCTCTCCCCGGAAAAAGATCAGATCGGGCTTGCCCACTTCGGGGGAAGCCGCATAATAAAACTTGGCCTCGGGTGGCGTAATGGTTTCCAGACGTCCCTGGCGGATGCGAACCGTGGGGCGCAGTTGGTCAAAGTTAAAGAAAGGATCTGTTTCGATCTCGGCCAATGGTGCTGCCGAGGTCACCCGCAGAAGATACTCAACCAGGGCGGTGGATACATTGAGCGCATCCCCCCAGCCATCGAAGGCGACGATGCACAGCGGCGTCGTCAGAGGCGGCGTGTCGAGCATTCGGAAGCCGATCGTATCTGAATCCATTGCGTTCATGTGGAGATTCTAACCCATTGACCTGAAAAGTCAATTTGATAATTTATCTCACAAAATGGCATTGTCTCAGTGTGGCGGTGTCGGTAACGCCCGGCCAGATGATGGACGATCCGGCCCCAACGCCAGATGGGTGCTGAATGGGCGGATCGTGAGCGGCCGCCGGCTGTCGGAGATGATCGCCGGGCCTCTGAATTCGGCGGAATGGGCCAAGTGTTCGCTTCGTATCCGGATTGCCGCAAGGGAAATTTGACAATCCCCGACCCGGAAGGCTATGAGGAGGGCCGTTTCGACGACCGGGGACTGCGCAGGGACGTAAGATGAAAGTGATCAAGATCGGCGGCGGTTGCCTCAATGGCAGCGCCACCATTTCCAGCATAATGGACCTGCTCACCACCCATGGCCGGGGCCATGTCATCGTGGTGTCGGCCCTTCACGGGGTGACCGATACGCTGTTGAACGGGATGCAGCTTGCCCTTACAGATGAATCCGCCATTCCGCACCACATAAACGGGTTACGCGATCTGCATATTCAGACCGCCGATCTGCTGATCCCCGCCGGGCCTTACCACACCAATACCTTGGAGAGAATCAACGACCTTTTGATGCGGTTGGAGCGGTACTACTACGGGTTGAACTTCACCGCCGAATGCACGCCCCGCATTAAGGACCTCATCGCCAGCGTGGGGGAACGTCTCTGCGCCTTGCTGCTCAGTGGCGCTATACAGGCGCGTGGCCTCAAGGCTTTTTGCCGCCAGCCGGAGGAGATCGGCCTGGTCACCGACGGCAAATATGGTGACGCCACCGCTCATTTGAAGCTGACACGTCGCAACTTCGCGAGCAAACTCAAGCCCCATTTGGCGGACGATACGCTGGCCTTTATCCCGGGCTTTTATGGTGTCAGCAAAGCCGGTGAGATCACAACCTTTGGCCGCGGTGGCACCGACTATGCGGCAGCGGTGGTGGCCGCCGCCCTCAACGCTGAGCTGTTGGAGATCTGGAAGGATACCCAAGGGTTCATGAGTGCGGACCCTCGGATGGTTCCGGAAGCCACTCTGATCCCGACCCTCTCCTACGCCGAGGCGGCCGAATTGGCTTATTTTGGCGCTCGCATTCTACATCCCCGCACGGTTGAACCCGTTCGGGGCAAGCAGATCCCCATAGCCGTCAAAAACACCCTGGATCCCGATGGTCCGCACAGTGTCATCCACAGCCGCAGCAGCCGTCGGCCACAGGTGATCAAGAGTGTGGCCCATGCCACTGAGATCGGGGTACTCAAGGTGCATGCCTCCGGCGTAGGCGCCCGCCCCGGCATTCTGGCCCAGGTGGCCGGCGCTGTCAGTGAAAAGGGGGTCAACATCAAATCGGTGGTCACCTCCCAAACCTGCATCAGTCTGTTGCTGGAGCGCAGTGACATGGAGATGGCCCAGGAGGGCCTGAAGGCCACCCGGCCGCGCCCTTATCGCCGTTTGGAGGCAGTGGACCACACCGCCTTGATCAGCATCGTCGGGGATGGGCTGCTTCACCGTCAGGGTATTGCCGCCCAGTGCTTCACGGCCGTGGCCGCATGCGGGGTCAATGTGGAGATGATCTCCTTCGGTCCTTCGCCAGCGGCGCTCTATTTCCTCTGTCGGGAGGAAGATCTTACCGCCGCCGTTACCGCCATCCACTCCACATTTTTCGGAGCACCGCGTTGTTTGCTGCGCTCCACAGCCGCGCAGAGCGGTGGCACGGAGAGCGGTTGATGAGCACCCGGGGCGTTCGTCTGCGCACCCGCCGCAAACGCGTGCAGGCGGAGCGCCGTTTTCTCAGGCACAAACGTCTCAATCGGATGGCCTCGCCAGGGCTGCGCGACTTCATCATCGTCCTGGACCATCTCAAGCCCAATTTCAATATTGGCAAGATATTTCGCAGCGCCGATGGGTTTGGTGCCAGAGAAATTCATCTGGTGGGCATTGACTTTTTCGACCCAGCACCAGCCATGGGGGCATTCAAATGGGTACCGGCGCGCTTCCATCCTGATTTTGAAAGCTGCTATCACACCCTTGTCACCGCCGGTTTTTCCCTGTTTACCTTGGAACCCGAGCGGGGCAGCGCGTTGATGGAGACAAAGCTGCCGCTGCGCAGCGCCTTCATATTCGGCCATGAGGAGTATGGCCTGAGTTTTGATCCAGTGGCCTATCCACAGCTCTCGTCCCTCACCATACCGCAATGCGGTCGCACGCAGAGCCTCAACGTCAGCGTGGCCGCCTCGGTCGTCATGTACGAGTATATTCGTCAGCACGGCGGATGCCGCTAGGATGCGGATGCCGATAGGATGCGGATGCCGCTAGGATGCGGATGCCGCTAAAAGGCGGATGCTTCTAAAATGCGGAAGCCGCTAAAATATGCAAGGATATCAATGCCGGGCTTGCACTTCGACCGGTTTATTGGTAGGTCATCTCAAGAATTCCGGCAGGAAGCCCGCATCCCCTCTGCGTTGACGCGATGCCCAGCGCCCCTCTTGAAGACACTTTGGTGCAACCTTGACGCCGTGAGCGACCGGCGTTGTCCAGCGGACGGTAAGCCGCGTGCACCCCTGCCGTTACTGGGCTGAAACCGAGTTTGACGGCATCACCCGCATGCAACGTCCACGTCCAGGACAAGAGCCGATCCGCCAATGAGTGAGCGACTTTCACGGGTGATGGTGCCCCTGGCGACAGCGCTGCTCCGTCTCTGGTTTGCTTCTTGCAGAATTGAGATCCGCGGGCGTCCCTACCATGAGCGCTACATTCTGGGCAATCACAAGGTGGTGGGCGCCACGTGGCATCGCGGTGCGATCTTCCTGGTGTGGTTTTTTCGCAATGCACATCCCATGATCATGTTTAGCCGCTCCAAGGATGGTGATCTGATCGCGGGGTTTGCCGAACGCCTGGGAATCTTGCCGGTACGGGGCTCCTCGAGCAGAGGGGGACGTGCAGCCCTCAAGGCCATGGTGCGGTACTTGCGGCAGCCCGGCGACCGAAAGGCCGCCACCGTTGTGGATGGACCCCGCGGACCGCGCTACCGTGTAAAAGAGGGCATGATCCTGGCAGCCATGCTGGCCGATGTGCCGCTGTTGCCGATCATGGTATCGGCCAATCCGGCATTGACGCTGCGGCGAACCTGGGATCGCACCCTCATCCCCCTGCCCTTCAGCCGGGTGGTTGTCAGCTACGGCAAGCCTTGGCATGTGCGCCCGGGTGGGGGCAGCCAGGCATTGGAGGGCATCCGTAGGGAGGTGGAGCGGGTGCTCAACGAGATGCGCGAGGCCGCCGACGCGGCCACAGGCTACACCGATGCGGCCCCCTGAGGTGGCTGCGATCAAGATCTGACGCTAAATACCGATATTCAGTCAATATCATCAGACGCCGATAAAGAGATTGGGATGATTTCCGTCGACCTTGACAAACGTCGCTTCCTCAAACGCACCCTGCAGGCGGGTCTGCTGTGTACGCTACCATCGCCGCTGCAGGCCGCCCTGCTGCCGGGCGAAGCGCAAGCCCCCCGCAAGCTGGCTTTTTACAACATCCACACCAGAGAGTTTGTCGAAACCTACTACTACGACAGGGGCGATTATCTGCCCAGCGGCCTGGCCCGCATCAATCGCGTGCTCAGGGATCACCGCACCGGCGAGGTCACCCCCATCGACCTCAAGCTCCTCGACACCCTTTACCTCATTCGCTGCAAGCTCGGCGATTGCGGTACCTTCAGCGTCATCTCCGGCTATCGTTCACCAGCCACCAACGCCATGCTCCGGCGGGTCACCAGCGGTGTGGCCAAGAATTCCTACCATATGCAGGGTAAAGCCATCGACATCCGACTGCGGGGCTGCCCTACGCCCAAGTTACGAGATGTCTGTATCCAGGCACGTGCAGGCGGCGTGGGCTACTATCCCAAGTCCAACTTCGTTCACATGGATGTGGGCCCTGTGCGCTGCTGGTAGGCAGCTTCGCCCCGCCAGCCGCACGGGCCGCCATGCGTCAACACCTTCCATCCAACCCCGACAGACTCGCAATCCGATCGAATATCGACGCGCTGAGCGTCATGGAGCAATCGCTGTTCACCGGAAGCTGGGGGGCGCCAAAGCGTAAAATCACCGTGCGCCGACCGACCGCCACCGTATAGGAGATGCCCACCGGCACCAGCGGTACCGGCACGTGTCTGATCAGGTATCGCAGAAGACTGCTGCGCTCGTCGCCCATACGACCTGGTACATAGGTTCCCTCCGGAAACACCACGACGCCACAGCCGCTCTGTAGGGTCTTCCGAATGGCTCTCAGGGAATGTCTGGTGGCGATGGGGCGCCGCCGGTCCAGAGGGATCCCCCCCAGGAAGGTAAAAATATGCCTGCTGAGAGGCGCTTGAAACAGCTCGACTTTGGCGACGTAACACAGTCGCCGCGGGCAGGCCAATCCCAGGTAGGGGATATCGACCCACCGCTGATGCTTGGGCAGAAGCAGAAAACCGCCCTGTCGGGGAATGTTGTCTGCCCCCACCACACGAAAGCCACCGAAAGGCGCGAAGAGGAGGCGCAACGCTGTTTTGAGCCCATGGTGAATTCGTGGCGGCAGAGGACCGACATGGTGCGCTGGTCCGAGGCCAGCTTCAGGAGGGATTCTCATAGAAGACATAGCTTGTGCTATAGTCACTGAACTCGAAATAGACCTTTTTTTCGCCGGGATCTTTGATGAGATTGAAATTCAGGTCGGCAAAGCCATAGCCGAAGCGATAGGGCCTGGGGGCTTTGTCGCTCGTGCCGTAAGCGGTGGAGATCTTGTCGATCTTGATAAAGCGCTTCACCAGCTTGTCACCGGCATAAATATCGAGGACGCCGTCCGTCCCCGTCCAGTTTTGAATCGAGCGGCCGAATTTGTTTTGGGTCTCCTGGGTACAGCCTGCCAATAACAGCAACAGCAAAATCCACGGAATGTAAGTGTAAAATCGGTACATGGGCACCTCCTACCCGGGGGTTGTTTGGCACTGTCGCAGCATCCAGGGAGTGTCTTGGGTTTGTCTCCTGAGACAGTGCGGCACACATTGAAATATGAAGATAACAAATTATTCCAATTTGTTACTAAAAACGATGGCCGGTGCGAGTTTCATATTGGGCCGCGCGGAACCGCCCTTGATCGCGCGAAGAAAATAAAATTAAGCAATGATATTAGCTAACTATTTCTGACCGTTGGGCAATTGGCACAGCTCTCGCAGAATTGGAGCGCAATTCAGATCCACTGAATCACACCGCTGTCGTAAGGAGAGATCGATGGACAAGTATGAATGCCCCTGCGGTTATGTCTACGACCCCGATGAGGGGTGTGTTGAAACGATGATCGCCGCTGGCACCGCCTTCGAAGAGCTTCCCGAGGATTGGGTCTGCCCCAAGTGTGGCGCGGAAAAGGAGTTCTTCGAAAAGCTCGACTGAGGGATCTCGCATGATGACCTGCCAGGTCGGCAGGTCATCTATCCCGATACCCCTTGTGTACGCCGGTCATTGATCGATGCGCTGGTCTGAACCCAGCCGGCGGGCTACTCGCTGGCGGCATCCGCCTTTGGCATGAAGGTTTCAATCTTGGCCGCCTTCCGCAGGGAGAGCAGGTAGGTCATCATCTGCTGCTCGATCTTACTGCGTTTCAGCTTCTCCATGAGCTTGCCCTTGACCTCTTCGAAGGAGAGGGCCTGCTCCGCCTTCTTCTCCTCAACCTTTATCAGGTGATAGCCGAAGCGCGTCTCCACAATGTCGCTGATCTTTCCGGGCTCGAGAGCAAAGGCGGCCTCCTCGAATGGTTTTACCATCTGCCCGCGACCGAAGAAGCCGAGGTCGCCCCCACGCACATTGCTGGGGCCTTCCGAATGGGTTTTGGCCAGTTCGGCGAAGTCGGCGCCCTGTTGGGCTTGCGTCTGGACCGCCGCCAGCTTTTCACGGGCTGAACTCTTGGTGACCTCGTCGGCGTCGGCCGCCACTTTGACAAGGATGTGGCGTGCCCGCACCTGGGCCATCTGCTTGAAATCATCCGGGTTCTGCTCATAAACCGTTTTGGCCTCAGCCTCGGTCAATTCAATTTTGTCGCCCACCTCCTGGTTGATCAGTTTCTGCACGGCCGTTTTGCGATGGATCTGTTCCTTCAGCCCGGCTTCGGTCATCTGCATTTGTTCCATGACCGTCTGAAATTGCTTCGGATCCTGGTAGCGGCCTTTGATACGATCGAACTCCTTCTGCACCATTTCATCGGGTACCTCGATCTTCTGTTTACCGCTTTCCTGAAACAACAGCTCCCGGTTAATCAGATCGTTGAGGATCGAGTCCTGTACCTGGGCCATCTGGTCGCTGGTGAGGCTGTCCAGCGATCGCCGGATGCGGCGTTGGAAAAGGTTGAGTTCACGATCGAAGGCGGATTGCGTAATGGCAACACCATTGACGGTGGCCACCTTGACGCCCTCTGGGGCCGGTTTGGCATCTTCAGCCCTGGCCAGACTCGCGGTTGCGGCCAGGGTGAGCGCAAGGGCCACCAACATCGGCCCGTATTGGCGGATTTTCATTTGGTCATCCTTTCTGGGCGCTGCTGCGCCTACCATTCGGCGGCGGTCGAAGGAGAGCCGCCAACCGTGTGCGGAATCGCGGGCGATTCCCTGTGTGGCCCGCTGGTATCGGACACCTTAGCGGGCAACGATTGAAGATCGGCAATCGGGGATTCTGGCGGAAACGCCATCGAAATGCAAGTTACGAAATCATAATGCCCAGGTCACCCAACTCCTTTTGGATCACGGTGCGCCAGCCTCGGTTGGCCTTTGGGTTGGCGGGACTGGGGTGGGTGATGCAGCCCGTGTGGATCGGCAGCTTCGCCAGCGCTCGGACGATCTGCGCCTCGGCAAACCGCCCGATCCCGATGACATATGTGGGCTTTAGCAACCGCACCGCCCGCAGCAGGGCACGATCGCAGGCGGACTGCAGGGGCCTGCGTACCGCTAACTTGAACTTGTCGGGCGTCAGATTGCGCCCGTCTTTGTCGAGAAACAATAGGGGACAATAGTTGAAAATAAAAAACCGCTTGAAGAACCGCTCCGGCTCGCCAAAAGCGGCTTTTGCCCACCCCCATACCCGCCGGCCGCTCACTTCGCTGCGGTGACAGGCGAAACCGGTGACCGGCTTCTTGGGATGGGGATTGGGAGGTTCTCCCACCGGGGCCTCGATCTTGAGCCAGTCGCGCACCGCTGCCACCTCGCCGAAGGGGACGCCTGTCTGGGCCATACCCCAGGGGCCCGGGTTCATGCCCACCAAGAGGATTTCGCGTTGTCCCTGCCCATAATGCGTGAAATAGGCATCATGAGACGCGGCCGCGTATATCAGGGGGTTGTAAACATGGGCAGCCGTCCCGTGGAAGGTAAGCGGCTTCAACTCTTCGATCAGATCGCAGAAGATCGACGTCCAGCTATCAGGTGCCGTCATGGATAAGGGCCCTCATCACCGCCGCCGGAAAGGGCATTGTACAGCCCGCCGCATAATCGAAGCAGAGCACGGCCATCTTCGCCAGCGAGACCGGACGGTCGCTGGCCGACGACTCATCCTCTCGCGTAACCCGAAAATAGAGCTCGATCCATCGCTCACCGCGTTCGCCCACGCCAACCGCGAATGAGAGACGGTCCCCGGTGTGGGCCTCTCCCTGGTAGACGACGGCCAGATCTTTGACGATGATGGATGGGCTGTTTCCACCGCCAGCGGGCAGGCCATAATGGTCGAAGAAACGCGCCAACACATGCTGGAGAAGGCTCACCAGCTTGTCGAACCCAAGGTGCCCGGCACGGCTCATATCCGTGACACGCAGGTCGATGGATTCCGCGTAGACGATCGGCTCCGGAAAGATCAGTTCCACTCTGGCCATGGCGTCCCCAGTGCTCTTCAGTAATTATGCCGGAACCGCAGGGCGCCGTGACACAGCGTCCGTCCATATGCGTAGCGCTTCAAATGGCACGCCCAATCTCTTCCCCCTCGGCGATGGCATGCATCAATGTACGGGCCTCTTTGGCATCCCCGATGAGGGTAAAGGGCAAACCGCGTTTGCGGATGGCGGCGAGGGTGTCCCGGATGGGCGTCATGCCCTCTGCCACCACCAGCGCATCAAAGCCAACCAGGTCTTTGGTTTCACCGGCGATGACGACCCTTGCCCCGTCGGGCAGAATTCGCTTTACGGTGACCGCCTTGAACAGGCTTACGGAATCGCGCTTCAACCGCTCCCGCAGGTAGTAGCGGTCGTTGCTCGACATCTCTTCAGCGTAATGTTGCTGACGGTTGAGGATGGTGACAGATTTGCCCGCCTCCGCCAGAAAATCGGTAGTGGTGAGGGCGCCCTGGTTTCCGCCCAATACGAGGATGCACTCTCCGTCCACGGTTTCTCCCGCCAACACATCCAATACAGAAAGAAGCTGCATGCGCGTCTGGGCGATTCCCTTTATCAGCGGCACCTCAGGCAAACTGCCGGTGGCGACGACCACGGCATCGAAACGATCCGCTTCCAAAATCCGCTCGATACCATCACTATTCAGCGCAACCGGGATGCCGAGCCGCTCAATTTCATCCCGGAAGTAGGTCATCACCTCTCCCACCTCCCTTCGTCCCGGCGCTTGCGCCGCCAACCGCGCGATACCGCCGGTATGATCGCTCTGCTCGACCAAGCGCACCTTATGACCGTTCAGCGCCGCCATGCGGGCGGCCGCCATACCGGCCGGCCCCGCCCCAATCACCAGAATCTGTTTCGTGGACGGTGCCCCAGCTGCAGTGGCTGGCGAATGGAGAAGGTGCTCCCGCCCCACATCGGGATTGACCACACACCCACCCGGCTCCAGGGCAAGGACGGCATGGATGCAGCCCACGCAGCACCCCATACAGGGACGCAGATTGGATCCGCCTTCATGGTTCGCCTTGTGTGCCAGGTGGGGATCGGCCAAATGGGCACGGCCCATGGCCACGATATCGGCCTGACCTTCGGCCACGACGGTCTCGGCCATCTCGAGGGTCTTGATGCGCCCAACGGCCACGATCGGCAGGTCGACCACCCGCTTCACCTCAGCGGCCAGGTGGATGAAGCAGCCTTCGGGCACGTACATGGAGGGAATGGTCAATTGAGACGATCCGTAGACGCCTGCGGAGATGTGCAGATAATCCACCCCCGCCCTTTCGAGAAGTGGCGCCAGTCGGCGTGCATCGTCCAGCGTCCAACCGCCGTCGAGGTAGTCCTCCCCGTTGATGCGGATTCCCAGGGGAAAATCATCGCCCGTTTTTTGGCGAATATCGGCGATCAGTTCCATGAGAAAACGAATTCGGTTCGCGAAGCTGCCCCCATAAGCGTCCTCTCGCAGGTTGGCATTGGGGGAGAGGAACTGATTGATCAAATAGCCGTGGGCGGCATGTACCTCGATAAAATCGAAGCCGGCGTCTCGACAGCGCCGGGCGGCATCGCCAAAGGCGGCCACCAGCTCGGCGATGTCGTCACCGCTGAGTGCCCTTGGGATGCCTTTGACAACCGCTGGTGCGGGGATGGCCGACGGGGCCACCTTCTGATCATGGTAGCTCTGACGGCCGCCGTGCATGAGCTGCATCCCGAAGCGTCCCTCGTGCGCTTTCACCGCGCGCGTCATTGCTTCGAGAGCGGGAATGCACCCGTCCTCCCAGAGGATGGGCAGATGGGGCAGCTCCAGGCCGGAGGGGTGCACGGCGCCGCCCCCGACCAGCAGAAGCCCGGTACCGCCACGGGCGCGGTCCAAAAAATAGGCCGTGAGTTGATCGGTGACATAGCCCCGGTCATCCACGCCGAAGTTGATGCTCATGGCCGGCATCATCAAGCGGTTGGGGGCCGTCATTGCGCCCAGGGTGATGGGCGTCATCAGATGCGGGTACGCCATTCGCACTTACTCCTTTTGGCAGTGGCGACAGATATGGGTGCTGCGTTGGCCCACGATGATGCGCTCGATGGGCGTTCGACAGCGCAGACAGGGTTGCCCGGTGCGGCGAAACACCGCCAACGCATCTCGGTTGCGTCCCGCTCGGCCGTTCACCGATGTAAACGTGGTCTCCCCGCGGCTGAGGGAGGTGCCGCCATTGCCCAAGCCGCTCCGAAGTACTCGCCGAATGGCACGGTGCAGCCGACGAGCGGCATCCCCGTCGATCTCATGTGACCGGGTCTCCGGGTGGAGCCGACTGGCCCACAGGGCTTCGTCCACGTAGATATTCCCCAGACCGGCGATAAACCGCTGATCCAGCAAGAGCGGTTTGAGCTGTCGCCGGTGATGGGCCAACATCCCCGCCAGCCGCCTGCCGGTGAACGCACGGCTCAGGGGCTCGGGTCCCAGTTTGCTGAGAATCTCGCCGGGATCCGCCACCCAGAAGAGACGACCGAACTTGCGCGGATCATGAAAGCGCAAGTCGGTGGCATCGTCGAATCGGATCACCACGTGCTCATGCGTCGCCCGCGGCCAACGCCGAGGCACCAAGTGCAGATGACCGCTCATGCGCAGGTGGATCAGAAGCCAGCCGTTGGCCGCCAGATCCATGACGATGAATTTGCCACGCCGGGAGATGCCGCCGATTTTGGCCCCCCGCAGTCCTTTGCGAAATCGCTGCACCGCTGGTGTGGCGACGCTTTTTGGCCAGTGCACCCCTACGGAGTGCACGACGCGCCCGACCAATCCGGCCTTCTTCAAATCGTCCACCACTGTTTGAACTTCAGGAAGTTCCGGCACTGCGCCTCGCCTTCAACGCCGATACCAATGACGCCGCGCCACCGACGGCCGCCGCTCAGTATCCACGCTCGATGTCCACCAGATGATGGGGCCGCTCACCCGCCATTACCCGCTGGTAGTTCTCTGCCATCTGGGGCACCACATCGGTCGGGTTGGTGAGGCTGGCGATGTGGGGCGTTATCGTTACCTTGGGATGGTGCCAGAGGGGATGTCCGGCCGGCAGGGGCTCGGTTTCGAACACATCCAGGCAGGCCCCGGCCAAGTGCCCCCGATCCAAGGCGGCCATAAGGTCGCTCTCTACCAAATGCGCACCGCGGGCCACATTGATCACATAGGCATCTCGCGGCAGCAGGCGAAAGGTTTCCGCATCCAGGAGCCCTTGCGTGGCGGGGGTCAGCGGCAGCATGCAGATGAGAACGCGGCACTCGGCCAAAAAGTCGGGCAGCGCCTCGGCGCCGACGTACGTCGTGATTCCCGCAACATCCTTGTGCGTGCGTCGCCAACCGATGACGGGGAAACCGAGCTGCATCAGCTTGTGGGCGGCGTCCAACCCCAACTGCCCCAATCCCATGATGCCCACCGTTAGGTCGGAAGCCTGCAGCGGAATCCGTGGCCGCCAGATCTCCTCTACAGTGTCTTGGTCGAAGCTTTGGCTGTGCCGGCTGAACCGCAGCACATGGAGGATGACATATTCGCTCATCTGCTGAGTGATGGAGGGATCAATCACGCGGGTGACAAAGACCCCCCGCGGCAGGTCGGGATCGCCCAGGAGATGGTCGACCCCTGCCCCCAAGGAGGCGATGCACGCGAGGCGGGGGAATTCCGAGAAGAAACCGGGGGGCGTCTCCCAGGCAACGATAAACCGAATATCAGTGGGATCTCCACAATCGGGCCACGCGCGGACATCCAGTTCAGGCGTCAAGCGCTCGAAGGCCCGCAGCCAGGCGGCGGGATTCATGGTGGGGGTCGCCAGCAGGAGGGTCATGGTGCACGTTCCTTACAGGGTCCGATTCCATCGTTCCGCGGCGTAGTGTACACGGACGGCCGTCCGCCGTAAAGGGGCAAGCGCAGGGGACGATACGGGTGGTTCGCATATTGTGGCCAAGCGTCATCTGTGGTAGGGGGAAACTGCTTACCGGGGCGCACCCGCGCCGCGTTCGGAGATCGTCCCGAGCAGGACAATCACCCTGGAGATCCACACTGCCCCATGCTCCTATCGACCACCACAGGACGGAATGTCCTGGTTGCCCTCGGCGTCCTCGGACTGGCAATCGTTCCAGCAGTAGATCGCTCATGGACGATTTGGCTGCGACAACACCGTTGGTCACGCCTGGACCGCTTCATGGACCGTACGCTCTTTGAGGGGGAATGGATGGGCGGGGGCGATCCGGTGGTGCTTGTTCTCATCATTGCAGCGGTGGGCTACTACCTTACCTGGAAAGGCGTCTTCCGGCCCGCTTTGGACCGCTGGCGCCCCCATCTCGGCTTCGCCCTCACCAGTGCTCTGATCACCGCCATTCAGGTAGTGCACAGCCTCAAATGGGTCATGGGACGTGCGCGTCCCAAAGAGGTGCTGGAGAGAGGGTTGGCCTTCAGTCATTGGTTTGAGTTCGGCCCCCACTATGTGACGGACGGTATCTATCGGGGCAGCTTTCCCAGCGGTCACACCGCCCAGGTGTTCCTGCTGATGGCCCTGGCCTATGTGCTCGCTGCCGATCCACTGCGCTCCCATTCGGTCCGGCGCCTGGGCTGGATTTGGGGCGCATTCGCCCTGCTCTACACATTGATTATGGGGGTGGGACGTTGCATGTCCTTCAGTCACTGGCTCAGTGATGTGATCGGTGCCCTCTTTCTCAGCTGGGTGGGGATGCATTTTATCTACTTCCATTTACTGCGGGTGCCGGAGCAGGTCCGCTTTTATCGTCGATGGGGGCAGCATCCACAGACGCCCCTCGTGTGGGAAATGCAACTCTGCGCCTGGTGTCTGGGTCTATTTATCGGTGCCATGGGAACGCTACTCGGAATGCGTGCCCTCCTCCGAGATGAAGGCCGGCTGGCCCTGGGCTTCCTTCTCCTGGGCCTCACTTTGACGTGGGTCGGGTTGCGAAGGTCCTCGTTGCTGCTCGGCCGGGTGCGCCATAGCTACAATACCCCCCCTCCCCAGCCAGCCAGCAGTGATCCGGCGCCCGCTTCTGAAACCGCGCCAGAGGGCTCTGTCTAAACCCCATGCAGCGAACGGCTATCCATCGGCTCCTGCGGATTCTGTTGGTACACTCCGCCAAGGATCTCTTTCGATACAAGTCCTTCTTGTTCCTCGTCTTCTTTCTTGTCCTCGCCGACCGCGCGTTGAAACGGATCGTGCCAATGGAGAGGACCACCTTGGCCCTTCCCGATCTCCAATCGGTGGGAGCGGCCACGGCCAGGTATGTCTTCGAGGCCCTTCCTGGACAGATTCTGGGCCTGCTCTCCGACCATCGCACCTTTCTCACCGCTGGTGCCCTTTTCCTGCTGAAGCAGCTCATCTCCATGTGGCCCTCCAGTGACATGCGTCGCATGCATCGTCAGGAGCGCGGTTCTTTCGGGCTCCTCACAGCCCTTCTGACGATCCGGCGCGATCAAATTCTCTGGGACGCCATCGCTGTTAGTACGATCTGTCTGCTGCTGGCACTCTGGTCGTCGCTCGGCTTCCTGGCCACCAGAATTCTTTGGCAGATCTGGCCCCATCCCGCCGGCTTGCTGCTCCTCTTAATGCATGTGGGAGTGTTCCTGCCCCTGGTGTTGGCGGGGTTTTCATACTCCTCAAAGCTGGCCGTCATCTCTCAGGGGAGCTTCCGGCAGAAGCTCGATCTATTCCTGCGGCTTTTTCGCACACCGAACCTGCTCGCCCCTTCCTGGCTTTTTTTTTCGGTCCGCATCGGTCTTGAAGGTCTCTTCGTCGTGCTCTTACCGGCGGCGATTCTGCTCTACGTCAAGACGTTCTGGCTGCGCATCCTGGCCGCCACCCTGCTGGCCACGCCGGTCTACTCCTATCTCAAGATGGCCTCCTTCAAATTCTTCTTGGAGATCTACCGTCCCTACCGGCTGGTCCGTCAAGAGTACGCAAGCTACTATGCAGCACTGGACCGGAAGGCCTGACGGCACGCGTTCCCATCTGATACGGGTCTGGGATCGAGGATGAGAAACGGTCAGTGAACGGCCCCGCCGGCACCGATGCCACCGGTGTCGGTACTGCCGCCAACGATGTGGAGACGTCCTTGGGTCGTGCTGGGCAATATCCACTCCACCTCAAAGGAGAGTTCTGAAAAGTACCCCTCGGGCTCGCTCTCCAGGAAGAGATCCAGTCGTCCGTCCTGCCGCTTCGGTGTCAGGCGCACCCGGCAGCGAGCGGTCACCCAGCCAAAGCCGCTGGCGTGAACCCGCAGTTTCCCCCGCCGACGATCATCGTATGTGGTGATCTGCCGCGAGAGTGGCAAATCGGCGGAAAGCGCCACCGAGTGAATGGCGGATGAGAGCGGCAGGTCGAAGGCGAAGGTTTTGAAATAGGGGCGTCGGGTGAGAAAAAGCGCCGTGACGATTGCAACCGCCACCAGCACCAGTGCGGCAAGGTTCCGCCGCTGGGCGACATTTAATTGCCGGAGGGTGGTCAGCCAGCGGACCGACCCGGGCAGCAGAAAATAGTGCAGCCCTGCTGCCGTCAGCCATATCAGCCCCAAAGCCCAGAGGACATCGGTGGGGAAATGGGCCCCTTGAACCATGCGTGCCAACCCCACCAGGCTTCCATAGAGAAGTCCGAAACCGCCGCCCCAGTATGCCAGGCGCGGTGCCTGACGGCGCAGGAAGAAAAGAGTGACGAAGAGATAGCCCATGGTGCAGTGGCCGCACGGGAAGGATTCACCCTGGCCGGGCGTGCCCCGCTCATGCGGGGCACGGTAGGTCCACTCACCGGAAAAGGCCTGCACTTGCCGGGGCCGCGGTCTTCCCCAATAGGGCTTGAGAACCGCATTGATCAGCAGACCGGCTCCCAGAATGGCGGTGAGGGAGATGAGCAGCATGTTTCGCTGATGACGCGCCCAGCGACGGGTGGCCAGGCTGATGCTCAGCGCCACGAGACTACCGACGGTCAGCAACAACCCGGGAATCGTGCCCCAGCGGTAGAGCGCCTCCCAGGGCTGGGCGTGCCGCCATCGCCAGCCATCGTCCGGATGGTAGAAGAGGGCTTCGATGCGCAGGTCCAAATCCAGGGCATGAAAAAGGGCGGTGAGCAGGCAGAGTGCGACCAGTGTGACGGTGACGACCAGACTGCCGCGACGCCGGGAAGGTGTGTCGCCGGTTGTATCGAAAGGAGCGGCGATCATAGGGGGCTGTCCTGTGATAGCATGGTGGGCGGCGGGTTCCTTTCATTTTTCGACGCGTACTCACCTGAGCCGTCCACGTACCGGACCGCCAAACGGTTCCCCATTTTGACGGACCATGCGCCGGCGGTCAAGGGGCAACCGGCCACCGTGGCAGCGCCTGAGGGCGAATTGACATTCTGGGGAGCATGAGCGTATACTGCCGTTCAAAGCGCTTCAATAGCCGCTGTACCCCACGCGGCCAAGTTTTGCGGCGCCATCGCCTTGCCCCTCTCCATCTGTCCGTATCCCGCGCGCTGGATCTGAACCACCGCTGTTGCCGCCGCAAACCGCCGCTTGCCCCAGAACAGGCCCCTTACAATGCAACGAACCGATCTTCTGAAAAGTGTTTTCGATGCCATCCAAGACGGAATTTCGGTCCTGGACAAGGACCTCACTATCGTCCAGGTAAACCCGACCATGGAGCGTTGGTACCGCGATCTCAGCCCCCTGCGGGGTAAGAAATGCTATCAAGTTTACCAGAATCGCACGAGCCCCTGTAACTTTTGTCCTGCCAAAAAGGCGCTCCGTAGCAAGACGCTCAAGATGGCCACCGTGCCGTGGAAGAAGGATGGCCACGTCCAGGGTTGGTTGGAGCTCTTCGCCTTTCCCATGCTCGATGGGGAGGGACGGGTGAGCGGTGTGGTGGAATATGTACGCAATGTCACCGACCGCATTATCGCCGAAAAGGCGCTCAACACCGCACACGAGCAATTGGAACAACAGATCGAAGCGCGCACGACGCAGTGGCGCAGAGCCAACCGCCAGTTGAAACGTGAGATTATCGAACGCCAGCGGGTGGAGACAGAGCTGCGCCGCCGCGACAGCATTCTCGAAGCGGTCGCCTATGCCGCCGAGCGGTTTCTACAGGGGGCACCCGTTGCGCATGGATTGCAGGGGATCCTCGCCAAACTTGGCCGCGCCGCCGACGTGAGCCGGGTGTACATTTTCGAAAATGAGAAGGATCCCCAAGATGGTCTCCTCACCAGCCTCCGGCACGAGTGGGTGGCGGAGGGGATCAGCGCGCAATTGGACGATCCCTGCATGCACCGCATCTCCTTTGAGCATATGGGATTTCAACGATGGACCCAGCTGCTCAAGCGGGGCATGGCGGTCTTTGGCCGCGTCCTTGAGTTTCCCGAGAGCGAGCAGGCCTTTCTGCTGCGTCAGTCCATTCAGGCCCTGGTCGTGGCGCCGATTTTTGTCGACGATGTCTGGTGGGGGTTCATCGGCTTCGACGATTGTACGGAGGCGCGCCGCTGGTCCAGTATGGAGATCGATGCCCTCTACACGGCCGGAAACATTATTGGGGCGGCCTTGCGGCGCAAGCGCAATGAGGAGCGTATCTCCACCCTCAGCCGTGAAATGCTGAAGGCCCAAGACTACGAACGCAAAAACATCTCCAATTACCTCCATGACAAGGTGGCCCAGGATCTGGGCACGGCCAAGATTCGCTGCCTGAATTTGATGAACGGATCCACCCTGCTCCCCAAAAAGATCGGCAACCAAATCCGGTCCGTCTCAGAGGTGCTGGAAGCGTCCATCGCCGCCATCCGGGATCTGGCCTACAATCTCAGGCCGCCCGGCCTGGATCAACTGGGCCTGGTGAGCGCACTCTACATGCACTGCGACGAATTTTCCCGCCGAACCGATATCAGCGTTGACTTCCATGCCGCAGGCATCTCCAACATCACGCTGGACGCCGAAATGGAGATCAACCTCTATCGTCTTATCCAGGAAGGGTTGGCCAACGTGGAGCAGCATGCGCGGGCAACGCGCGTCTATATCCGCCTGGTGGCCTCCTACCCGCATCTTATCCTGCGCCTCATCGACAACGGCGTCGGCTTCGATGTCCAGGAGCGGCTCAACGAGGCCGCCATGGAGAAACGGATGGGGCTGCGCAGTATGCAGGATCGCGCCACCCTCTTGGGCGGTGAACTCGTCGTCACCGCCTTTCCCGGCAAGGGAACCAAGATCGCCCTGGAGATTCCCATCCATCACCTGCTCGTGAACGCCGACGCCGCCAGTAAGGAGCTGTCACAAGCCTGAGAGCGCCTCTGCCAGGCAAGTTCAGAGCTGGCAGGTGCTGGCGCCGCATCTGCGCACCAGTTCGCTGGCACCGCCTTGATGATCCCTGCCCAAATGGTAATTGAGCCAACTCGATGTCAGATTGAGCTCCCACATGCGGGGTGGAACGCACCCCCGACGAATCTCGTCGGTGCGGCCGTAGAATGCCAGCCGCCGATGGGCACGTACCCAAACGCAGTCCCGATCGGGATGCACCTCACAACGGCCGCCGCGGCTACCCCCACAGGCACCGTTGCGCATGTGCTTTGGGCAACCCGATTCTGGACATAGGAAGCCCACATGCTGGATGGCGCAATCTCCGCAGCGACGGCAATGCAGCATCACACGCTTGACGAGGTCTTCGGTCAGGTGAAGTAGCGCCCCGCCGCTGCGCCATTTTTCAAGGCGCCGCGAGATCCCCTGGTTCAGCGGCGCCAGCGGCGAGCCCGAAGTAAAAAAAAGGTCGTGGAGGCGTTGTAGACTCCCGTAGTGGACCCGCTCCCAGGCGGAGAGGTCGGCCGCCGTTAGACCAAAGCGGGGGCTGCCGGCCTGAATCACGCGCGCTTCTGGTTCGAAGGCGTAAAACCCCCCGGGTTGCGGAAAATCGAAATTGGTCCAGTAGGATTCCCAATCCGCCTCTATTTCGTCCATTCGGTCGAGTATCCGTCCCACCAACTCGAAGCGCTTATGAATACCGCCCAGGTGCATTCCCCTGTAGCCCAGCCCCTTGAGGATGACGCCCAACTGGGCGGCCCGCTCAACGGCCCATCGTCGCCCCTCATTCTTGTCACGCCACTCCGCCCGCACCGTCGTTAGCAAGGCGTCGGTGACGACAGCGCCCGGGACGCGCCCGTCGTTCATGATGGCCGCCACCTTGGGGGTGAGCAGGTAAACCGACCCGATCACGGGCATCTCCAATCCGGCATGGGCCATGACCTGCATGAGCTCAAGGAATTTGCGCGCGTCGTAGCCCAGCTGGGTGATTACGAACTGGGCGCCGGCTGCATTCTTGCGGCAGAGCTTGGCATACTGGGCAAAACACTCCGCCTCAGTGCTTTTGAACGGTGACACGGCGCAGCCGGTAAAAAACGGATCTGGATCGCCGGCGGCGACGATCCGCTCGCTGATCAACGCCAGGAGGATCTGAAGTTGGACCGAATCCAAATCGAAAACCGGTGCC
>JAAUYD010098799.1_pt1 | contig 36341 bp, 34 predicted proteins | sample 7278101 | NCBI WGS metagenome assembly JAAUYD01 (sample SAMN14350128, study PRJNA611818) | marine sediment metagenome | isolation source: surface marine sediment (0.6m) | place: French Polynesia: Moorea | collected 2018-08
AGGCACCGATCTCGGTACCGGTTGGTGAAAAGACGCTCGGTCGCATCATGGACGTCCTCGGCAACCCGATCGACAATGCCGGCGATATCGGCGCCGACCAGAAGCTGCCGATTCACCGCGAGGCGCCCTCCTACGAAGACCAGGCCGCAACGACCGAACTTCTCGAGACGGGCATCAAGGTTATCGACCTGATCATGCCGATCGCGAAGGGCGGTAAGGTTGGCCTGTTCGGCGGTGCCGGCGTGGGCAAGACGGTGTGCCTGATGGAGCTGATTCGCAACATCGCGCACGAGCACGCTGGTTACTCGGTATTCGCCGGTGTCGGTGAGCGTACGCGTGAAGGTAACGACTTCTTCCACGAGATGACCGAGTCCGGCGTTATCGACAAGGTATCGCTCGTCTACGGCCAGATGAACGAGCCGCCGGGCAACCGCCTGCGCGTTGCCCTGACGGGCCTGACGATGGCTGAAGCCTTCCGCGATGAAGGCCGCGACGTCCTGATGTTTATCGACAACATCTACCGTTACACGCTGGCCGGCACGGAGGTATCCGCACTGCTCGGCCGTATGCCGTCTGCTGTGGGCTACCAGCCGACGCTGGCTGAGGAAATGGGCGTACTGCAGGAGCGCATCGCATCGACCAAGACAGGCTCGATCACGTCGTTCCAGGCCGTCTACGTTCCGGCGGACGACCTTACCGACCCGTCGCCGGCAACGACCTTTGCTCACCTTGATGCAACGCTCGTACTGTCGCGTAACATCGCCGAGCTAGGCATCTACCCCGCGGTGGACCCGCTCGACTCGACCTCGCGAATTCTCGACCCGAACATCATTGGCCAGGAGCATTACGACTGTGCCCGCGGCGTGCAGGCGGTACTGCAGCGCTACAAGGAACTGCAGGACATCATCGCGATTCTCGGCATGGACGAGCTTTCTGAAGACGACAAAGAAACTGTAAACCGAGCACGCAAGATTCAGCGCTTCCTGTCACAACCGTTCTTCGTCGCCGAAGTCTTCACGAACTCGCCGGGTGAGTACGTTACGTTGGCGGAGACGATTCGCGGCTTCAACGGCATCGTCAACGGCGACTACGACCACATTCCCGAGCAGGCCTTCTACATGGTCGGCACGATCGACCAGGCCGTCGAGAACGCGAAGAACTTCCAGTAAGAGACAACCATGGCAACCATCAAAGTCGACATCGTATCCGCGGAAGGCGAGATCCACTCGGGCGAGGCAGCGATGGTGTTCGCACCGGCGTCGCTGGGTGAAGTCGGCATTGCGCCCCGTCACGCGCCGATGCTGACGACGCTGAAGCCCGGAGAAGTCCGCGTGCAGTCCGAGGAGGGCGAGGAAGAGGCGTTTTACATCACGGGCGGCATGCTCGAGATTCAGCCCAACCAGGTCACGATACTTGCCGATACGGCACTGCGCGGTGACCAGCTCGACGAGGCTGCGGCGCTGGCTGCGCAACAGCAGGCGGAGAAGGCGCTCGAGGGCGCTGCGGATGAGACCGACATTGTGAAGGCCACCGCCGAACTCCAGGAAGCTCGAGCGCGCTACCGCGCATCGCAGAAGCTGAAAGGCAAGCGCTAGAGCAAGCCGAGCCGATCAGACAGGTCAACTTCTTTCCCGGCGTGGTCGACAAGCGGCCGCGGCGGGTCGATGGCCTGCGTAAGCGGTGTGACCAGCAGCATCGTGGCCAGCGATACGGCGAAGCCGATCAGGTCGCCGGGCAGGTGCGGATAAGACACCGACGTTACGAGCCAGGCAGCGATACCGGCCGCCATCGCGGCCAGCGCGCCTGCGCGGTTCGCTTTCTTCCACCAGACACCGAGAATGAACGGCACAATGACGGCCGCGAGCATGAGCATGTTCGCATCGAGCATCGTGTTGAACACGACACGGGCATTCAGCGCGCCGATGACGGCGACCATGCCGCCGATGACGATGCCGACGCGGGACACCTTCAGACGTAATCGGTCGGACGGGTCTTTCTTCACGAGCGGCAACAGGTTCGTGCTCATCACTGTCGCCGCGGCCAGCAAGGCGCTGTCGCAGGAGCTCATGATGGCGGCGAGAATCGCGCCGACGAATATCGCGACGGCAACCGGATGCAGGTATTCAAGTGCAAGCTCGGGAACAACCGATTCGGGATTCTCGAGGCCGGGCATCGTTGCGCTGGCGATGATTGCGAGAAACACGGGGATAAGGCCGAAACCGAGGTAGGCAACCGCGCCAAGGTAGAACGACTGCTGCGCGACGCGTTCGTTCTTCGCGGCCATACCGCGCTGCAGCAACGATTGCGAAGCGATGTCCGCGATGCCGAATATGACCCAGGCCCGGAGGTAGACGAGCCAGTCCTCCAGCGTGTTCTCGAGCGGGATCATTCGCATCGCCTGTTCGGGTATCTGCGGCGATATCGCCGACCAGCCGCCAACGTCGATGAGCACGGCGACGAGCAATATGGCCAGGCCAATGGCGACGATCACCATCTGCACGAAGTCGGTCAGGACGACGGCCAGCATGCCGCCGATCGAGGTGTAGATCACGACGACGAGCGCGCCGCCGATAATGCCAACGGTCAGCGGGACACCAGTCAAGGTCTCGAAAACGATACCGAATGCGACGAGCATGCCGGCGACCCAGAACAGGGAAGACGCGAGCGAGGCGAACGATGCGACAACACCGGCACTGAGGCCAAAACGCTGCTCGACGAATTCGATGAACGTGAACAGGCCGAGCCGGCGAAACAGCCGAACGAAGAACAGCCCGACCAGCACGAGACAAAGCGCGGCTCCGAAGGGATCGGCTATGACGCCGAGCAGGCCCTCGTCATAGGCAGCGCCGGCACCGCCGAGCAACATGCCGCCGCCGAACCAGGTCGCCACGATCGTGGTCGTGCACAGCCACAGAGGTAGCCGTCTGTCTGCCACCGCGAACGCGGCGACCGAGTGCGTGCGTTTCGATGCGTAGACGCCGACGACGAGCATGAGTACGACATACACGGCAACGCCCGCGAAAATGAGGGACTGCGTCGACATGCACGGAGCCTATCGTCAATCGGTGCGGTAATTCCAGGAGCCGATCAGGCGTGACTGCGGGCGATGACCCCGTAGGTGCTGCTTTTGCCATCGTTTAAAGGCCGGCAGGTTGACCTCGGCGGGCACTTGCCAGTGCTTCTTGCCGAAGTAGCGAACCGTGTATTCGTCGAGAAAGCCGGCTTTGCGTACGAGCAGCAGCGTGTCGAGGTACTTGTCCGAGGCACCTGCGTGCTCGTTGCGCTGCGCGTCCCAGGCGTCGAGCAGGTGCCGCCGCGCCGTGAGTTCGCAGCCGTAGCTGCTGTTGCGTGCCGGATTCTCGCCGCCCATTTCGAGCTGGCAAGTGCTCTTCGAAAGGCTGTAGGCGACCCAGCTCTGCAGGATCGGGTCGTCATCGACATGGGCGTGCGGCGCGAGGTAGAACGTATCGCCGTCGGTCACGCCGTCGCGCGTGAAGATCTGGCCGGCCAGCGCAACGGCCGGAATACAGGCGAGAAGCAACAGAACTCTCATGGCTCCAGCATACGTCACACTTATTAACGAGAACTGAAGCAAGTTCGCAAGACCTGGGTTCATGTATCATTCGCAGGCGACAAATCAAGGAGTTATCGAGGGCCCGCTCACCCCGTCGCGGTGTGCGCTGTTGCCCTTGAAATGGCGCCAGTCAAGGCGCGAGGAGAGAAGTTTGGTAAATCCAAATGAGCGCCGAGCAACGCAGGAAGGCGCCATTTCGGGGGCAATCCATTGGGCCGGCTCCATTGCCCCGCCGGCTGCGTTATCCGTCGCTCGTGTAGCGGTGCTACACAACGCTCCGTCTGCCTTGCCGGTCGACGCAATGGAAACCGGCAGGGCGTGCCGCGACGGGGTGAGCGGGCCCTAGTGCGCCTCTCCACGATCATTCTCGCCGCAGGCCAGGGCACGCGCATGCGTTCGGCCCTGCCGAAAGTGCTGCAACCGCTTGCGGGGCGTCCGTTGCTGGCCCACGTGCTCGATTGCGCCGCCGCGCTGTCGGCCGATGACGTTTGCGTCGTCTATGGCCATGGTGGCGACACCGTACGCAATGCGTTTGCAGGTGGCAGTCTCAGGTGGGCGCAGCAGGCCGAGCAGCTCGGGACGGGTCATGCAGTGCAGCAGGCAATGCCTGACACGCCCGATGGCAACCGGGTACTGGTGCTGTTCGGCGATGTGCCGTTGCTGACCGCGGCCACCTGTCAACGGCTGGTCGAGGAGACGCCGGAAGCGGACGTTGCCGTACTGACGGTCGACATGGATGACCCGTCGGGCTACGGTCGCATCATCCGCCAGGGCGGAAGCGTAAACTGTATCGTCGAGGAAAAAGACGCCGGGCCCGAGGAGAAAGCCGTCCGCGAAATCAATACCGGCGTGATGGTCTGCCCGGCTGCGAAATTGCGCGGTTGGCTCGCAGACCTCGGCAATGACAACGCGCAGGGCGAATACTATTTGACCGATGTCATTGCGATGGCGGTCAACGACGGCACAACGGTACACGGTGTCAAAGCCGACAACTGGACGGAGGTAATGGGCATTAACGACAAGAAGCAGCTCGCAGAGGCGGAGCGTGCATTGCAGGCGCGTCTCGTCGACGAACTCATGGCGCACGGCGTCGGATTTGCCGATCCGGCGCGCGTCGACATTCGCGGTTCACTGACCTGCGGCAAGGATGTCTTCATCGACGTCAACGCCGTGTTCGAAGGTGACGTCGTGCTCGGCGACGGCGTGACCGTCGAATCGAATAATCTTGTGCGTGACAGTAGCCTCGGTGCCGGCACGGTCGTGCATTCGAACTGCCATATCGAAGGCGCGACGACCGGCAACGACTGCGAAATCGGCCCATTCGCGCGGTTGCGCCCGGGCGCCGAGCTCGCCGACAACGTCAAGATCGGCAATTTCGTTGAAGTCAAAAAATCAACGATCGCCGACGGCAGCAAGGTCAATCACCTGACCTATATCGGCGATGCCGAGATTGGACAGCGCGTCAATGTCGGAGCGGGCACGATTACCTGTAACTACGACGGCGCAAACAAGCATAAGACAGTCATCAGCGACGGCGCATTCATAGGCTCCGGTGTCGAACTCGTTGCGCCCGTCAACATTGGTGTGAACTCGACTGTCGGCGCCGGCGCAACGATCACGAAAGACGTCGGTGATAAAGAGCTCGCGATCGAGCGGAGTCGTCAGAAAGCCGTGACCGGATGGAAACGGCCAGAGAAGAAAGGGAGCTAACGCATGTGCGGAATCGTCGGCGCGGTCGCCGAGAGAAATATCGTACCGGTCCTCGTCGAGGGCCTGCACCGCCTCGAGTACCGTGGCTATGATTCGGCCGGGGTTGCCGTCATCGACAGCAACGGGGATATTGGCCTCAGCAGGACAACCGGCAAGGTCGCCGACCTCGAGCGTAAGCTCAAGGATAACCCGTTGCGCGGCCGAATCGGCGTCGCCCACACGCGTTGGGCGACCCATGGCGGCGTGACCGAGGAGAATGCGCACCCGCACCTGTCGGGCGGCCGCGTTGCCGTCATCCATAACGGCATCATCGAGAACTATCAGGAGATCAAGGACGAGATGCTCGCGAAGGGCTACGAGTTCTCGTCGGAGACCGACACCGAGGTTGCCGCGCACCTTGTCTATGATTTTTTGCAACAGGGCGAGGATCTGCTCGGCGCGGTGACGAAATCGGTCGCGCGCTTCAAGGGCGCCTATGCGCTGCTCGTCGTCGACGCACAAGACCCCGATCGCATGGTCGTGAGCCGTGTCGCGAGCCCCCTCGTCATCGGGCGAGGCATCGGCGAAAACTTCGTTGCGAGTGGCGCGCCGGCCCTGCTGCCCGTCACACAGCGCTTCATCTATCTGGAGCAAGGCGACATCGCGGAGATCACGCGCGAAGACGTACGCATCTTCGACGACAGCGGTGAGCCGGTCGAGCGCGAAACGCACGAGACAAACTGGGACCCCGAGTCTGCGGAGAAAGGTCCGTACCGGCACTTCATGCTCAAGGAGATTTTCGAGCAACCGAGCGCGCTTGCCGATACGCTTTACGGCCGCATAAACAACCACCAGGTCTTGCCGGAATCGCTGGGCCCCAGCGCTGCCAAGCTTCTCGATAAGCTAGAACAGATTCACATCGTTGCCTGTGGCACCAGTTACCACGCGGGCTGCGTCGGCAAGTACTGGATCGAAGCGCTGGCCGGCGTGCCGGTCCAGGTCGAAATTGCGAGCGAGTATCGCTACCGGCAGGTCGTCGTACCCGAAAACACGCTGTTCGTCACATTGTCCCAGTCAGGGGAGACGGCCGACACGCTCGAGGCGCTTCGAATTGCGAAGCGGTCCGGCTATCTAGGCTCGCTGACGATCTGCAACAGTGCCCACAGTTCCATGGTGCGCGAGTCGGATCTTGTCATGATGACCCAGGCCGGACCCGAGATCGGCGTGGCGAGCACCAAGGCGTTTACCACACAGCTGCTGTCCATCCTGTTGGTCACGCTGATGCTGGGACGGCATCGCGGTATGACCGAGGAGCAGGAACGCGAGTTCGTTGGCCACCTTTACCACACGGCGACCGCCTGCGAGCAGGCGCTCACGATGAGCAACGACCTCAAGGATCTCGCCGAGGAGTTCGCCGACAAGCACCACACGCTGTTCCTCGGACGAGGGCCGATGTGGCCGATTGCAATGGAAGGTGCGCTCAAGCTCAAGGAGATTTCCTATATCCATGCTGAAGCCTACGCGGCGGGCGAACTCAAACACGGTCCGCTCGCGCTGATCGACGAGGACATGCCCGTCGTCGTCGTCGCGCCGAACAACGAGCTGCTCGACAAACTCAAGTCGAACATGCAGGTCGTGCGCGCGCGCGGTGGCCAGCTCTACGTGTTCGCCGACCAGCAATCCGGCATTGAGCCCGAGGAAGGAATAAAGGTCATCGACATGCCGCACGCGGATCGCCTGATCGCGCCGGTCGTATACACGATTCCGTTACAGCTTCTGTCCTATCATGTCGCCGTACTGCGCGGCACCGACGTTGATCAGCCACGTAACCTGGCGAAGAGCGTTACGGTCGAATAGAGAGGTTCCCGGCCGCGCGATTATTGAACCTTGAGACGTAGTTGGTGGCGAGCATCTTGCAGGACGGGTAGCTTGCCAAAGTCTATGCAACGCATTCGCGCAGCCGCTGTTCTCTTCTTGTCCGCCCTGGCCATGTTTCCGGGAGCTGCCTTGGCGCAGGGTTGTTCGTCCTGCGATCATGATTGGGCCCGTGCAGCCACACCCGAGACAGCCAGGAAAATGTTTGACGACGGATTCTCGCCGAACGCGCTTTCTAAGTTCAACACGCCTGTTATTTTCCTGATCGCGATGGTTAATGACGATCCTGCAGTCGCAATGGCGTTTTCGAAGGAAGCAAAAGCGCGAGACGAAGAGCTGACCCTGGTGCATATGCACCATCTCGGATTCGTGCAGACGACCGTCTTGCACTCTGCGAGCAGGAACAAGTCTCCTGCAATGCTGAAACACTTTATCGAGTTGGGCGCAGATATCGATTTGAGAGACGAACGTGAAAGGACGCCTTTGCACGCTGCACCCGGCTATAGTGAGGATCCTCAAACCTATTCTTCACTTCTCGATGCCGGTGTTGATCCCAACGCTAAAGATGCGCTTGGATGGACAGCGCTTCACCAAACGACACGGTTCTCCAAGAATCCGGAGATTTTTCGTATTCTCGTCGAGAAAGGCGCGGACGTGAACGCGAGAACGGACAGCGGACGCACGCCGCTCTGGATCGCCGAAAACTATCGCGACAAATCGGTTGTTGACCTGCTGCGCTCCCTTGGGGCGGAGTAGTCTTGACGCGGCGCCTCAGTCCACGCCGCTCAATGATCGGCCTTGCGGCAGGCGAGTGCTCTTGAAGACACTTAAGACGATAGCAGTCTGTGTTCTGCTGGCGGGTTGCGCAAGCCAGCCGGAGGCAATTTCAGGTTCGTTGCACGGCACCGAAAGCGATGCGCGGATGACAGATCCTCAGAATCTCGACGAGGAATGTTTGAGAATCTACCAGGTGCTTCCGATGCTGATGCTCGCGGTGATGATGGAGGGGCCCATGGATTGTGGTCACCCGGAGTACGACACTGAACCGGTGCCTTGCGACCAATTCGATAGCGAAGAAGAAAAAGAAGCTCGAGCACACCGACTGCAGGTTCGAAAAATGCAGGAATCCGCCGCCCGAGAGGCGGATAGCGCCTGTCGTGCGTATGAAGAAGATCGCGAAGATGAGATTTTGCGTCTACGTGCCGAGGAGGCAATAGCTCGGGCGCGCGATACGGACAGCGGGAAGCTTCCCGATAAGACTGAATGAGCAGCAACGGGAAACTCGCTCAGCGCCGCATGCCCAGCTCGATGGCGATTCGGTCGAGATCCGCGTTCAGCCGGTTCAGCAGTATGTTGTACTGCGGGGCAGTACGAACGACGTCGAAGGCCGGATCGATCTCGAGCAGTCGAGCGTCCCGAAAACCCTCGTTGTAGGCCTCGTCCAACCATTCAAACGCCGTGTCCACCTCGCCGCGTAGCGACGCGACGGCCGCCAGGTTGTAACGCAATGACCAATGGTCGTTTCCGTCGGCGATCGCCGAGAGTGTGATGGCCTCGCTTTCGTCCAGTAGCGGCTGAGGGTTTTCATCAAGCATGGCAAGGTGCGTGGCAGACGCCGCAAACGTGAACGGACCTGCGCGTACTCGCGGATCGTCGTTCCAGTCCGCCTCCAGCAATTCTCTGGCATCAGTCTCTCTGCCGCTAGTCAGTGCGACAAAACCGCACAAGTTCCTGGATCGGGGCAGGCCCATCGCAAGCGCCTGCCCGCAAAGTTCTTCTGCTCGCGCCGCGTTGTCGAGGAACACCATCAGGAAGGCGAGATAAAGGGTCGGATACCCGGGTGCAAGCAGGTGTCCTCGTTCTGCGACCTCGACGGCGTTAGTCGGGTCGCCCAGCAACATGTACAACCGGCCAAGCGCTACTGTCCGGGGCAGGGTGGGGTCGAGGCGCAGCGCGAGTCTGTAATCCCGCACCGCGTTGACCAGGTCCCCACGAGCCTCAGCCAGGCTGCCGGCCAGAAACAGCGCGTCGGAGTGATTGGGCCGCAATCGGGTTGCCGCCTGTATCTCTCGATAGGCCGCCGCGGAGCGTCCGAGGCCGGCTAACGCGAGCGCCTTTGCATACAGACCATCGGCCAACTCGGGGTCGGCTTGAAGCGCCAGCTCCGCCTGGTTCAGCGAACGAGCAAGCGCGGACCGGCCTGCCTGGAATATGTAGCCCTGGATCGCGAGGCTCTCGGCAAGGCGTGCGCGCGCAAGTGCAAAACCGGGATCGAGCTCGAGGGCGTAATCGAAAAGCCGGATTGCTTCGGCCGTCGCGTCGGGGGACAGTCGCCGCTGACTGTCCCTGCCCTGCAAGTACACATCGTAAGCGGTAAGGTCGTCTGTCGGCGACGCGCGTGGGGTCAGCCTCTCGCCGCGCAGGACGAGCGCAGCAATTGATTGCGCGACCTGGTCCTGGATAGCGAATACGTCGCCACCCGGTCGCTCGAAGCGCGTGATCCACATCTCTTCGCCACGCTCGACATCGGTCAGTCGTACGACCAGTCGCATCGTTCCGTTTCGGCGCTGGACGCTTCCGGACAAGATCATGTCGGCGGCCACACTATTGGCAATCGCATCGGGGGTCATGCCTTTGTTTGCCAACGCCAAGACGGCTCTATCCGCGACCAGGCGCAGCTCTGCAGAACCTGCAAGATGAATAGCGATCTCGTCTGCGATTCCCGCAGCGAAATACTCATAGTCGCCGACAGGACTACGGTCTTCGAAAGGCAGAACCATAAGCCGAGGCTTGTCCTCTTCACTAGCAGGTTGTGGTGGGCTCTGATGCAGAAGGAGCCAGGTGGCGACGGCCAAAATAGCGACCGCGAACAGCGCGGCGTACGCTCGCGAGCGAGGCGCGGCGGACTTCGGCGCTTCATCCTCCGTGATCGGTTGTACGGCCGGAATCAGCCGAAACCCTACTCTGCGAATCGTCTCGATGACGCGCGGGTCTTTCGCGTCGTCGTCGAGCGCATTGCGAAGCTCCAGTATGGTCTGCGACAGCATGCCGTCGGAAACGTCCGCGTTGCCCCAAACCGCATCCAGCAAGTCGTACTTCTTCACGACTTCGCCCCGGGCATCGGCCAGCACCATGAGAACCGACATCGCCCGCGGTGACAGACGGCGCTCACCATGTTGCTCGTGGTCTAACCGGAGCAGGCTCGGTTTAACGGTCCATCCCGCCAGCAGGTACCGGTCGTTGCGTTGCGCATCCGTCATGGTGCGGATTATAGCCAACGCCAACGTCGGCCTAATGAACCGATAACGATGCCCTAAGCGTCAGCTCAAGCAGTGGTTCGCGTCATCCGGCGAAATAGAACCGTCAATCACCGCAATTACGAGGTACACACTATGAAGATCAGATCACAGCTGCTGGTTACGCTAATCATCGCCATGTTCGTCGGACTGCCCGTTGCGTTTGCCGACAATATGGAAAGAAAGAGCGCCAGGCCGATCGATGAGCGCGCGTTGAAAGGGACGTATGTGTTTGCAGGGCGCGTGCTCATCAATCCGGTGGCAGCGCCAAAGGTGGCAGCCAGCCCGCCCCGTCTGCCAGTCGATTGCTTCGTAATCGGTGAATTTCGATTCGACGGCAAGGGACGAATCAAGCGGCGGGCAGAAATCCGCTGCCCTGCGACGCAGGAGTTCCTGGTTGCCGGGCTTGGCGTACCGGCACCACGGGGTGAGCCAAATTCGTCAGAGCTGGTCGCCACGAGCTCGACGCTTACTGCTGAAGGTACCTATCAACTCGGTGCCGACGGCTGGGGAAGCTTTGCGGACATGGGCACATTCCGACTGGGTCCGGTCCCAGGAAATCCGATGAGCAGCGCTGGACGATTCACAATTGCGAATGTGAGGGGCGGCATCGCGCGCGAGCTGGTCGTCATTATTGACCAGCAGTCGCTACAGGCACCGGGTGCCCCGATGCTCGTGAATTCCGATATCGGCGCATCCTTCGTCGCGCGGCGACGCTGACCGGAAAGGCCCCCGCGTTCTGCGGGGGCCACCGGTGTCACGAAGAACAGCTTACTCCTCGTCAGCGCGATCTATGCATTGATACTCGTGCTGTTCGCCAAGGTAGTCCTCGACGACGTAGCGAATGTCATCGCTATTGCCCTTCGTGAGTTCGGCGAGGTAGCTTGGACCAATCGGCGATTTTCCGGCGCCGCCCGGAATGTCGAGAACATACGTCGGTTGGCACAGTCCCGAATAGCGACCTCGAAGCTCCCGCATAATGCGCTGTCCTGCGGCAACGGACGTGCGAAAGTGATGGGTGCCGGGTGCCAGATCGCAGTGGTGAAGATAGTAGGGTTTGATACGGTTTTCGACGAGCAAACGCATCAGTTTGCCAAGCTCTTCTGCATTGTCATTTACTTTTTTTAGAAGCACCGTCTGGCTCAAAATGGGTATTCCTGCGTCAATCAGTCGTGCACAGGCCGCACGCGCTTCAGAGGTTAATTCGCGGTGGTGATTGATATGCAAAATGACGAACAGCGCTTGTTTCGTAGCTCGCAACGCATCTACCAGGCTTGTTGAAATCCTGTCGGGAGCGGCGGCGGGCACACGGGTGTGGATTCTGACGACTCCAATGTGCTCAATAGATGAGAGCTCTCGTGCGATCGTACTCAATCGACGAGCGGAAAGGACAAGCGGATCCCCGCCTGTCAGAATCACTTCCCAAATTTCCGGGTGCTTGCGGAGATAACGAAAACAATCAGCAAGCTCCTCGGAAGTTAGCGCGTCATCTCCATTCGAACCTACGAATTCACGTCGAAAGCAATATCGGCAATAGACCGAGCAAACGTGCGTAGGAATCAGCAGCGCACGATCCGGATAGCGGTGAACCACGCCTTTCACGGGACTGTTTTTGGCATCACCGATCGGATCGTCCAGCTCGGATTCAAGTGTGCTCAGCTCTCGAACGTCCGGCACGAATTGCATCTTGATAGGATCGTCAGAATCCGTCGTATCAATGAGTGACGCGATGCCGGGAGTCAGCGCTACAGAATAGCGCTCCGCGACCCGACGAATGTCTTCAACCTGTGATTCCTTTATCAGGCCGGCGTTCTCGAGCTGCCGGCTGTTTCGCAGTGTTCGACGAGGCATCAGACCCTAACCCGCACACCCTTTATCGTCAGGTAGAGACTCGTAGAAAACAAAGCGATCAGATTCGACAGCATGAAGGCCATCGTGATCGCGATGTGGCCCAATGCGGGAATGAAGTCGCGCAGCACGATCGTACAGGCCACGAAAAGCGAGGCAAACAGCCCCCAGCCGGCAATCAATCTCGGAATTCGACCGGATTTCAGGAACAACCAGAAGAATCCGGCCAGCGCGGCTGAAGACAGCACGATCGACAGATGGAACGACGTGTAGTTGGACGTGGCCTGCAAGCCATTGAGCAGCAGGCGGTCGGCGTGATCGGCCAGTACGGTGTAGGCTGGTCGGCTGGCGATTTCGGCGGAATTCATCATAAAAACCGCGCCCAGCACGCTAAGCAGCCCGGCCACGATGCGAGCGACCAGGCTCCAGGCGGCCAGCAATGGACCGGATGACCTGAGCACCAGGAAAAGGCCCAGGCTGACCAGCAGATCCAGTGCAAGCATCAGCAGCGCCACGTACGCCAGTGCGCGCAGACGCTTCTCGGCATCCAGCATGGCCACCGCAACTGCCTCTACATCGGCCGACAGATTGATGTCGATGCCCTGGCCCAACAGGACAGTGGACACTATGCCCACCAGAAGCGTTGCCAGCCACGCCAGGCCGACGCGGCGAGCCAGCGCGACGGACTCAACGATCTCGAGATCGCGCATGTTGGGATTCCTGTGCCATGTCGGGGCTCATCGTACCCTAAATAGCGATTCGACCGACTACGAGCACGTCTCAAGGGAATCGAAGGACGTAATGAAAAAGGTTGTCGGTTACGTCTACTCTTGACCGAGTTCTTGCAGCGCATCGGCTGCCACGGCGTTGTATGTCGGCGATTCGCGCATTGCTTCACGAAGATAGAACACGGCGTCGTCAACGTTGCCATGCATGACTGCTGCCTGACCGACGTTGGTCAGTGCCGTACTCTTGGTGGCCGTGCGCATAAGAGCTTCCAGAGCGCTGGCATAGTCCTTCTTCTTGAGATAGAGAATTCCCAATTGCTGGTCCGCCTGTCGCTGATAGAGCGGAACTTTGCGAGCGGCGTGCAAATCGCCCTCGGCTTCGAACAGCCGGTTGTTCATCAGGTGCGCTTCGCCTCGGCGAATCAAGATCTCGGGATTCGAGGGTGAGCGTCCCAGTGCTATCGTGAGTTGATACTCCGCTCGCCCGAAGTCTCCTTTTTCCATGGCCAGCAGTCCGCGAAGATACGGTGCACGCCAGCTTTCAGGGGCGACGGCCTCAAATCTGTCGAGCAGCTCAGCCGATTCCTCGAACTCACCCTGTGCGATTCGCAGCACGGCGAGGCTGTCTAGGCTGGCGACATCGTCTGGGTTCAGATCCAGTGCCAGCTCGAAGGCATGTGTCGCTGCGACAGCGTTGCCACGCCTCTTCTGCAACGCACCTATCTTGTACAAGGTTGAATAGTCACTCTGGTCGAGTTTTGCTGCCGCTAAGTAATGGCGCAATGCGAGACGCTCGTTACCTGTCAGAACGGCCTGATCACCCAAAGTAATCAGCTCCATAGCATCCGGTTCCGTCGCGACTGGCACAGTTGCGCAGGCACCAAGGATGATCGCCAGTCCTGCTATCAGTATGGATCGCACCTCGGACACCTCTACAACTGTTGGAAAGCCGCAATCAGCCGCAGCACCGCCGGACCGATTGCGACGACAAAGAAACCTGGGAACAAGCACAGTACGAGCGGGAATATCAGCTTGGTGCTGATCATGGCGGCACGTTCTTCTGCGGCCTGCATTCGTTTGTCCCGAAACTCCTCCGAATACACGCGCAGTGTATCCGCGACACTGGTTCCGAATTTCAGCGTCTGCACCAGCAAACTCACCAGGCCCCGAATATCGTCAAGTCCGGTACGGTCCGACAGATTGCGCAGCGCCGTGACGCGTTCCTGTCCCGCTCTCACCTCCGCGTTGACCAGCGCGAGTTCCTCAGCAAGTTCGGGATGACTGACGCGAATCTCCTCGGAGACGCGTTCGATGGCCGGGGACAAACCGAGACCCGATTCAACGCAGACGACCAGCATATCGAGTGCGTCGGCAAATCCATTGCGCAACTTCTTCAAGCGCTGCTCCAGTAGCCGGGTCAGCACGACGTTTGGCAGAACGACGCCGATAAACGCAGCGAGCATGATGAAGAAGATCAAGGTCTTCGATTCCAGCGAAGGGAGCCATTGCAAAGAAACGAACGTGACAATCGGCAGGCCAAGCGCCAACACCGATTTCAGACCATAGAATACCTGCAGTGCCTTGGGGGATCTGAATCCGGCCTGGCTCAGCATGCGGCCCATCTTGAATCGCTCCTGGGCCTTGTTCGGAAGAACATACTTGGACAGCGGGTCGACGATGCGCGCTATGCGTTCGCCCGCGCCAACTCTGTCATCGAACTGCTCATCGTTGGCCGCGCCAATTCTGCCGCGAACCGGGTCCATGGCACTCGTCAATAATATGGAAAGACCGAGGCCAATACCGCCAACGGTCACTGCGGCCGCTACGATGACGACAATGCGCAGTGTCGCCGCATCTTCGATATAGGTTCCAAGCAGGCTGATAAAACTATCCATGTTCAGACCTCAATCCGAATGATCTTCTTTATCCAGAACACGCCGACCACACCCAGCGATATAGCCACCGCAATCATCTTGCGCCCGGTCGGATCTTCCAGCAGCACGGGAAGGTAGGTAGGTGTCGTTACCGAGACCACGGCAAACAGCACGAGCGGCGTCAGCAACAGTATCCACGCAGACAAACGCCCTTCGGCCGAAAGTGTCTTAACGCGGCGCTGCAGCTTGAAGCGACCGCGAATCACCTTACCAATTTGCTCGAGAATTTCCGCCAGGTTGCCACCGGTCTCCTTCTGAATAAGGACGGATGTAACCAGTGCCATCACGGTTACGCTTGGCACGCGCTGCAACAGCCCGAGCATTGCACGGCGCACATCGTTTCCGTAGTTGATGTCTGCGAATGCCAGCTCGAATTCCTTGCCGATCGGCTCGTCCATGTCTTCCGCGACCAATTGCAAGGCAGCGGAAAACGGATGCCCCGCCTGCAGAGCGCGCTTCATCACGTCGATTGCATCCGGCAGCTGCTCCTCGAATTTCTGCATGCGCTTCCTGCGGTCGTGCAACACCTTGAATAGTGGAATCGCGGCAAACAGCAGCAATGATATGAGCGCGACTGTCGGCATTCGCGTCGCACGCCAGAAGAAATAGGCAGCGACCCCTCCGGTGATCAGACAGACCAGAACCAGTCGATAGGCGAGCGTCTTGTAACCCGCTTGTTCGAGCATCGCCCCCAACCATTCCATGGTCGGCAAAGATTCAAGCCATTTTTCCGTCGGCGACAGGCTCCGCAGATATTTTTCGCGCAGCAAAGACGACAATACCTCCTCGCCGCTACTCGATTCGATCTCGCGCAACCGTCCCCGCAGTTTCTTGCGCATCTTGCGGCTTTCGCCAAAGACCGGCACCACCAGGCCCTGTGTCAGCAAAAATACGGCAATAAAGATCAGCGCAACAAACGCCAGCGTGCCATCACTCATGCTTGCCTCCCGTATCCGATGCCCTCGGGTGGCATGAACAGTTCCACCGGGAGATCGATGCCGAACTGTGCAGCCCTGCGTTGAAAGCTCGGCACGATTCCGGTTGGAATCAACTCTCCCTGGACATTGCCTTCCTCGTCCAGACCCTTTCGGTTGAATGTAAAGAGCTCGGACATTGTGATGATGTCGCCTTCCAGCCCATTGATTTCCTGCATGCTCACCATTCGACGCTTCCCGTCCTCGTGCCGCGCCACCTGAATGACGATATTGATAGCGGATGCGATCTGAGCGCGCAGGCTGTGAATCGGGAACGTTATTCCCGTCATTGACACCATGTTTTCGATACGACTCAGGGAGTCCCTCGGCGTATTGGCATGCACCGTGGTCAGAGACCCGTCGTGGCCGGTATTCATCGCCTGAAGCATGTCCAGTGCTTCTGCTCCACGCACCTCACCCACAACGATACGCTCAGGGCGCATGCGCAAACTGTTCCTTACCAGGTCTCTCTGATTGACCTCGCCCTTACCCTCAATATTGGCAGGGCGCGTCTCCAGCCGGACGATGTGGGGCTGCTGCAGTTGCAATTCCGCCGAGTCCTCGATCGTCACTATGCGTTCGTTCTCAGGGATGAAGCCGGACAAAATGTTCAGCATTGTCGTTTTGCCGGCGCCGGTGCCGCCCGAAATCAGCACATTGAGTCTCATCTTCACAACCGCATCGAGGACCCGTGCTATTTCCTCCGTCACGGTGCCCAGTTCGATGAGATCGCCCATCGACAACAACTCGACGGCAAATCGGCGAATGGAAACGGATGGGCCGTCCAGTGCCAACGGCGGAATGATGGCATTTACCCGTGATCCGTCCTGCAGACGCGCATCAACCATCGGTGATGACTCGTCGATACGTCGGCCGACCGCGGAAACAATCCGGTCGATGATATTCAGCAGGTGTTCGTCATCATGGAAGCTGATGTCTGTCAGCGTCAGCTTTCCCCGTCTCTCCACGTACACCTGATCCGGTCCGTTGACCAGAATATCCGAGATAGACGTGTCGCTGAGCAATGGCTCAAGCGGCCCGAGGCCCATGACTTCGTCCTCGATACGCTGTACGACACGGCGGCGCTTCTCGAGGCTCAGCGGGGCCTGTTCTTCATCCAGCAACTTCCGCGCAAGCTCGCGAATCTGCTGCCTCGCGATCTCGTCCTCAATCGTGCCTATCAGCGACAAGTCCATGACTTCGAGCAGCCGCCGGTATATACGCTGTTTCCACTCCGTCTCCTTGGCGGAAAAGGCGGTGCTCGAATCGCCCCCCTCGTCTGACCGACGTTTTGGATTGTCTCGCATGTTTTTCAGTGACATTACCACCTCAGCTTCCCCGCAGTTGCGCCCAGGTGCGGGTCAGCAGGTTTCCTTGATCCGCGTGCGCAGTGCCACCCAGCACGGTTTCGAGTTTCATGAGCGCCTTGCAAACCGGCGAGTTCGGCGCGAAATCGTATATCGGCACGCCAAGATTGATACTTTCGGAAACCTCCTTGTGCCGGTTAGGAATTCCGATCATCTGGAAATCGCCCAGCGATTTTTTTATGTGCCCGATCTCGATATCCAGATTCTTGTCGTACCGATTTACGACGATCAGCAGCCTTTCTTTGTTGATTGCCAATTCGTTGCGCAGAATATTCACCATGCGGCCACCGTCTCTCAGGCTGGTTACGTTCTGTTGTACGACCAGCGCAATGCGTGTCGCCCGCTCCAGGACCGTTGCGGAGAAATGATCGATGCGGCGCGGCAGGTCGACAATCACCTGCTCGTGGTTGCTTTGCAGCACGTTCAGTAGCTGCAGCAACGACTCGGTTTCGACCTCTCTCGGCAACAACACCTGTTCTGGTGTGTTCCCCAGCACCTTGAGACCGCTCTCGTGTACCGTCATGTAGGCGCCCAACGCCGTGGAGTCGAGATCCTCAATGCTTTCCAGCGCCCGCGCCAGCCCATGTTTTAGTTTCAGATCGAGATACAGCGGCAGTGAACCGAATTGCAGGTCGAGGTCCAGCAGCGCGACGCGCAGACGCGATGCGGCGGTCATGATGTGAGCCACATTTGAGGCAAGAAACGTCGCGCCGCAACCGCCTTTGGAGTTCACGAACACGTTGAGCGACGAAGGCTTTACTGTCGGGGTCGAAACGCGCGCCGCTTCTTCGACGACACGTTTCAGTGCGTCGATGAGTTCGTCGACATTAACCGGTTCAGCAATGTAATCCCTGGCACCGGCCTGCATAGCCAGCCGCATTGAACCCACTTTTCGGGGGTCCGCAACAACCACCAGCTCAGGCCGGCGCTCCCGTTGCAACTCGATAAGCGACCGTAATTCATCACTCGCGCGCTCACTCAAGTGCAGCAACAGCACGTCTGGCTTTTGCGTGACACCGTGCAATGGGTCCGCGTGGCCGTTGCTCGTGATTTTTACTTCCACGGTCGCATCGATATCCGAAGACAGAATGGTGTCCTTCAGTGTCCTCGCCATCGCCGAGGATCGGGATGACAACAAGATGACCGGCTTGGTTTGCCCTAACATGGCGTAATTACTCCGTCCCTTGGAACACCAAGGCTTTCTCGTGGCAGGGTCGTACTGAACGGTGGTGCGTCGAAAAACGCGTTCGCAAAAGGAATAGCGAGCTCCGTCCGATATGTATTGGCGATGCTCACTCGAACATAGCGAATGTCGATGAAATTGCCGTTCGGGTTTCCGATTGCCGAGCCGTCGGCACCCAGATACTGGACCACGATGTCGGAAGTACTCAGCCCCGGCAGGACAACACTGGCGCTTCCGTCACCCGTCGCGTTAAAAAGAGCAACGTTCCTGATCGCCGGATCGTTAATCGGGCAGACGGCGGCAATCCGGGCGCCGCGACGGGTGACTTCCTCCAGCGCATTAAGCACAAAAAATGCGCGGGGTATCTCGATGACACCGAACAGGATGGTGAAGAATGCCACGGCGACGATGGCAAACTCGACCGTTGTCGTCCCTTGTTGGCTCTTCTTCGTCATCGTTGCAACGCACTCATGGTGACTTCTGCACGCAGCAGAAGATTCATGTTCCTGTCGGGGCCGAAGCCAAAGTCCGGAAGGACCGCGCCGAGCATCGGCGAGTAGTTGTAATCGGCGCGTATCGTAATGTCGCCGCCACCTGCGTTGATCACGGAGATGTCTCCGGTCGTCAGGCCTGGCAGCATTGCCGATCCCGAGCCGCCAATGCTTCCGTACACGGCAAGATTGCGCGCTTCGGCGGCAAGCGTCGGGCTGATGACAACCTGCGATCCGGTACCGACGAGCGCCTGGTCGGCCACATGCCGCACAGCGTTCCTGATCGACTTGCTGATGGCGTTGTGCTGCAGAAACGCCCGGCCGCCTTCCGCAACTGCCATGAGCATGAATAGCAGCACCGGGGCGATGAGCGTCAGCTCAACGGACGCTATACCGTGCTGATGTCGTTTCCGCTTGACCATCGTCACGAGTCCTCTGTCGAAACATCCCGATAGAGCTGTATCTTGTAAGGGCCCGGACCGCTACCGGGGTTGGGGCCCGGCACGCCACCGGCGACGCAGTCCTCGATAAACTGGCCGTAAACCTCGGATTCGTTGCCTTTCTGACTGGCCTCCTGCAACAGGAAGTAACAGCCGAATCCCAACAGCGGCACCTGACCTTGTCCATTCGTGGTTGTCGAACAATCACCAATAGGCAGCGCCAGTTCCCGGCGTTTGAAGGCGCCGATTCCGCCCGGGGCAGGCGGATAGTCGAAGTTATTGCCCGCGATTGCCGCTTCGTAGTCGTCAAAGGAGAAGTCGATGTCGTCGCCATCGACAACTACGCTCCCTCCCTGGGTTATCTCGTCGGTATCCGTGTCGTACTTGAGTTCCGGTGACGGCTGCGCGGTGACGACATCGGGGGGATAGATATCCTGCGTCCCGCCGAGCGGGCCCTGATAAATTCCGAAACGGGTGTTGATTCCCTGTACGACCGGTCCCACCGTGTTGCCGGGCTCCGTATCGATAACCGAACCGCCGTCAATACAGCCGTCGTAGCCGCCGGCCATATTAATGCGAACCTCGGCGCCGCCTTGTCCGCCGGCAAACCGAATCAATTGAAAGTTTCCGGGGCCTACGTCGGAGTTGTTGCTTGACATCTTGAGCACATCCAGCTCACCAGGCGTGTATCCCCACCACGGCGGGCCGGCATCCGGATCGCCGCATACCATCATCGGCGCAACGTTGCAGGCGTTGTCAATAGTCGGACTCGGCCCGGCAACCGCACTGGCGCTGACCTTTTTGTCGGCCGTCCCGAGCACCGGCAAAAACCACTGCTCGAGGTCCATGTCCTCGACGCGTACCCGCGCGTAGAGCTCGGGCACGCTGCCGACCGCAAATGGCGTCAGCGTGTTGGAAAACTCAACCTGAACACTGATCTCGCCGCTACTCAGGGCAGTATTGATTTCGTTGTTGCCAGCGCCGCTCGCATTGTCGGCGAAAATCGCCAGGGCCGCCTGTCGCGCGGCAATAGGATCATTAGACGAATTGATCACAGTTGCCGCAGAAAGCGCAGCGGCATCAACCATGTTTTGCAGGCGGGTTTTGTTGACGAACATGTGCGAGCTATCGAACATCAACGCAAGTACTGCAACAATTCCCACCATGGCGATCGTCGCCAGTATCAAAACCGCGCCGCGCTGTTTGCGAGGTAACGACTCAGTCTTACCCATGACAACTCACCTCACAGACCTGTTACTCGGGAGCGATCCGCGGGTCAATGGTGTTCGGTGTCCGCTTGACCCGCTGACCCGGATCCGCAACCAATCCACGGTACACGCCGAACACATTTTGGCTATAGACTCCATCGGTCATTTGCGGCGGATCGGGGTCCGGATTCAGGGCCGCATGGGCATCAAGAATCTGGGCACGCGTAACGTGCCCCTTCGCATAGCCGAGTTCGTTCTGGCCAAAGTCAACCCTACTGCTGGCGCACCCACTCAGCGTGAAAAATACGCATGCGATTAATGTCACAAAGCGAAACTCGGAATGATTCTTCATCGGTTGGTACCTCTTCAATTCGTTGTCGAGGCATCCGCCTCGGACGTCACTGAGGATTCCGGCCTGGCCGACACCTTTCCGAGCAAGTAAAACTCGAGGTCCGATGGCTCGATGTAGCCATCCGTCGGCAGGCGAATGTCCTGCGGATTCAGCGGTTTCGCCAGATGTGGCGTAACCAGGATAAGTAACTCAGTCTCCCCCTTGGCGAAACTGTTGCTCTTGAAGAGCGAACCCAGAATGGGAATGTCGCCAAGGCCCGGGAAGCGATCGACTATCTCCCGTGTGGACTCGCTGATCAGGCCGGCGATGGCGATCGTTTGACCATTCTTGAGCTCAATCGTCGAGTCTGCCGATCGCACCGACAATGACGGGATGACGAACGCGGTCGTGACGCCATCGACCGTCAGGCCCACGCTGTTCGGAGCAACCAGCTCACTTACCGCGACACCAAGCTTCAGGTTAATCTGGTCTGCGCCCAACACCACCGGAAGAAATGTCAACTGGACACCGAATTCCTTGAATTCAATCGTGACACCGTCGTCTCCTCTCGGTACGGGAATCGGAAACTCGCCACCAGACAGAAAGTGTCCGCGCTCGCCCGACAGAGCGACCAACGTCGGTTCGGCCAGGATTCTCGCGAGGCCGTTTTCCTTGGCCGCATCCAACTGTGCCTGTAGCGCGAAGTTGTCCGTCAGGAATCCGGCGAAAAGGCCACTGTCGGTGATAAACGGCGTGTTTGCTGCGAACTCGTCAATCGCAGGCGGCAGCGGATTCAGGCCGGGAATGGGCAAAGGCGCGCGCAAGCCGTCTTCAAACACGACGTCCGGAAAGGACGCGCCGCCGTTTACTCCCCCCAGCTGAAACCGACGACCACCGATATTGAACGCCTGAAACCGCGTCTCCATTCGTTTGACTTCCGAACGTGCGACCTCGGCAACGGTCACATCCAGCATCACCTGTTGCGCCCCACCGACCGTCAGCAGATTTACAATCTCGCCAACAGACTTGTCATCGCGGCGTGACGCACTTGACTGTTCGAACTGTCCGGACTCCACTGCTGTCTGAATCTGCGCGAGGTATGCGTCCGCGATCCGGACGGCAGCGTCGACCGCCGAGACGCTCGACACTGTTCCGGACAGAATGATCGAGCGTTGCACCGAACGAACTTCAATCGACTCCGCTGGCAACACTTCATAAAGCTTCGCTTTCAAATCGTCCAGGTCGTGCACTACCGAAATATCGATATTGCCGATCAGCCGATCTGACGTATCCCACATCAGCACGTTCGTCGTACCCAGGTCTTTGCCCAGTACATAGACCTGATCCGACCTGAGGATGAGGATGTCCGCGATATCCGGGTTGCCGATTGAAATCCGCGCCGGACTCGCGCTCAACTGGACGATCCGTGACTTGAACAAAGGCACTTCGAGTTCCTGCGCATTCCCGGTTGTCACGGCCTGCCCGTTGGCACTGGACATGCCGAGTGCGGTCAGCAGCAATACTGCGCACCAAATGATCTTGTTGTTATTCTCCATGGCGAAACGCTCCCTTGCTCTAATCCGAGCTTTGTTTCGTCTTGACCTGCGCTACCTGGGTACCGCGAATGACAGTTACGTTGCGTACCGGTGGACGGTATACAGCGGCCTTGCGGGCCGGCTTTGGAGCCGGTGCCGCCTGCTCGACGAAAACTTCATCGTCGAGCGGATTTCTCAAAGTGAGTTGGATTGTTCCTTCTTCCTTGCCTTTTACGAGCACCTCGGCCTGCCGCGGAGTCATTTCCAGCGTTACGGCGCGGACAATAACGGGATCATTCTTATCCACCGCAGCGGTCTGATCGACGGCGAGTACTTTGATGTTGCGCAGGATGGTTTCGGTAATCGCGCGCTTCTTCTCTTTGCGGCTGGCAAGCACATCGACACGGTTGCCGGGTAGAAGGAAACCGGCGACGCCAACCACGTCATCCACGCGGACCGTAACGGCTCGCATGTTTTCCGCAACCACCGCTGCCAGAGTACTGCCGGTCTGATGGTCGGCGAAACGATTTTTCACCAGGATTTCGCCGGAATAGACTGCATGCGTCGCAACCTTTCCAACTACCTCGTCAATCGATTCGTACGCACCAGGTGGCGCCGAACCGGGTGGCATGTCGATAGTCTTCAGATGCCTCGGTTCCACTTTGGCACCAAACGGAATATCGATCGACGCCGCAACAACGAGCTCGCTTTGGTTGCCGTCGTCCGAGTCCGGCGCAAGCCGCAGCTGCAACCAGCTGTTGGCCGCGATGGCAGCAACGATGCCCAAGGTCATCGAGAATGCAACCAGAACCAGACCTCTCTTTTTGATGTTCATCTCTAGTCCTCGTGTGCCACCTATGTGGCAAATTGGTTCAGCTGATCTTCATCCAGATTGACGAAATAGTTCTTCCACGCCCAAACGACGTGGTCTTTCTCGATTCGACGCGGCTGATCGTGATAGATCACGGTGTCCATTGCCATTGTCAGCAAATCCCGCGGGTGACAGGGCAACAGCGGGACACCGTATTTCTTGTGCAGATCCTGAATCGCAAATTCACAGATCTGCGGGTCGTAGGGAATCTGGAACTCGCTGCAGGTATCGCGCCAAATCAGGTGATAGTGCGCTGCCGACAGGTAGTCGAAGCGAATCTTGTAGCCGATTCGTCGCAGAAACGCTTCGTCCGCCAGATCGAGTGGATTGATGTTCGTCGAGAACACCAGAATAACGTCGAACGGCACCGAGAAATGTTTGCCGGTGCCTAGCGTCAGGTAATCCTTCTTCTCCTCCATCGGCACAATCCAGCGATTGAGGATGACCGCCGGCTCAACTTTCTGACGACCGAGATCGTCGATGATGAATACTCCGTTGTTTGCCTTCAGTTGCAATGGCGCACGATGCAACTTGGTTGCAACGTCATGCGTGACCTCCAGCATGTCTGCCGCCAACTCTCCGCCGGTAATAACGAGGGGTCTTTCACACGTGACATATCGGGAGTCGGTTCCCCGTTCGATCAACATGTCATTGCTGTCGTGCCGATCCGGCTTTTTGTCAACCTTCTTGTGAATTAGCGGGTCATAGATCTGGACAACTGACTCGTCGACTGAGATGGCGTGAGGAATCAGCGTGATGTCGAGGAACAGTCGTGACAGACGCTGAGTCAGATAAGTCTTGCCGGTTCCCGCCGGCCCATAGACAAATATTGCCCGCCCGGAATTCAGCGAAGCTCCGAGCTGATCCAGCATCGAGTCTTCGATTACTACATCGCTGAACGCTGTGCGCATTGCACTCAGATTGACGTTCCGCGTATGCACGGTCTGTGCTCTTGCGACACGCGCGTAGTCCTGCAACGGCACTGGTGCGGCTCCGATATAGCCAGCCCGCATCAGAGCATCGAGTGCTGAAACCCGACCGAGCTCCGTCAGCGCATAGCGCATTCCACCGTTGGATTCGTCACGGCCACGGATTTCGACGCGCGCTTCGCGGCGCATGAAATTGAGCACTTTTTCGAGAATCGGCCCAGCTAGCGCAACGCGTTCCGACAGCTCTTGCAGCGTGAGAATTCCGCCATCGTGCAGGTGTTTGGCCAACAGGTCCGCAACAAAAGGTTCACTTAGCCCGGTTTCGGCAAGCGTCTTCGGTCGACGTGCCAGTCGTCCAAGCGAACTGCCTTGCGGGTACGCAAGCATCGAGGCCGATGACGGGTGTATATCTATGTTCATAGATCAATAGCCAAGGTCGAAGATCGTGAGAAACAGAGGCTTCTGCCAAAGCGCTATCGCGACGCCGGCTGCGATTGCCACCGCATACGGAAAACGTTCGCCCGACTCAATGTGTCGACCTAGATGAATACGCGAGAAGACGGCACGCTTCACGACGACGCATACGGCCAGCACGGCACCAATGGCCAGCGTGAGACATACGGCACCGAGCGCAAGACCCGGCCCCAGCAACGTGCCGGCAGCGGCCATCAACTTGACGTCGCCTGCCCCCATTCCTCGACTGATATACAGCGGCAGAAAGCAGAGTAATCCGACTGCAAATCCTGCGAGGGCGAATAGCAGTCCGTCGTACCCGCCGGATACGACATGAAAAACCAAACCAAATGCAATCGTCGGCAAGGTCACCAGGTTGGGAATCCGGTGCTCCCGAAGATCGAAAAAACTGGCGAGGCCGAGGACGACGAGAATCAACCAGGTGATTTCAGGTATCTGCATGGTCGTATTTGCCTCGGTATCGCTACGCAGGGATCCGTGCGGAGAAAAGCGGCGCCGATCTGTGCTTACCTGTCGGCGCCGCTTTCGCCTATCGCTAGCTAATTACGATAGCGGCCAGCGCACCAACGATATCGTTAATAACGCGAGCGACTTCCGTACCGAGATCGCTGAACGCGAGGATTACGCCGGCGCCGACCAGGCCGCCAGCAATCGCATACTCAACGGTTGTCAGGCCTTCTTCTTCACGAAGAAACTTCATCAGATGTTTCATTACTTTCATCTCCATTCTTTCGTTTTGTTGTTGGCGCGAGCGTCTTCTGGCTGCTCGCCACGGAATGGTTTCAACCAACTACCGTTCCACCCTTAATGTTCTAGCGACAAATACGACCAGCCGGTTAGGACTTTTCTTGATTCGTTCGGAAATTTCTTGCAGCACCGGGCACTTCCGGAACAATCTTGCGCGTGACTGCAAAAATCTTGCGATTTCATCGATGCGATAACCGCAGAACTTCCCAATGGCGCAAATTGGGTGCGCGCATTATTCTCGTTTTTATGCGCGGACATCAGCCTGCAACGTCTGATCGCCAGACGAGACGCGGGACCGTATATAACATAATGGGAGTTAAGTCATCACTTGACCTGTGCCGTCTAGCGCACTGACTATCTGCATAAAACCCCGTAGCGGCAAGGACCGACAGGCGATTCGGCGTGACGTCGAGGTTGGGTGGTACCAACAGGCGAATCTGTTAAGAATTGATTACCCCACCCTTTTGTCCTATACGTATCTTTGGGGATAATCAAACAATAACAACAACAAATAACGCAGATGAAACCAAAGATTCTGTGGGCGGATCTGACCGTTGCGGCCAGGGAGGCGGAGCTACCCGCAGTCTTTGACCGCCATTTCTTTGTCGTGTATCAGGATAACGCCAGACAGACGCTCGAACGGATCCGAGTCGAGGACTACGACTGTATCTGTTTCGATTTCGACTATCCGGACCGGGAAAGCCTGCAGCTCATGCGGCGAATCAATGAACGCTTTCCGTCGATCCCGATGCTCATGCTGACCACCCAACACTCCGAGTCACTTGCGGTGTGGGCATATCGAACTCGAATCTGGGACTATTTCGTCAAACCCATTCCCGAGACCGACCTTGATCGCGCATTAGCGACACTGGCCGAGATCTGCACTGGCAACGTCTGTCGCAGGCAACGAAAGCGCCAGGTGTTTTTGCCAAGACCAGTGCTGCCTCAGGAGGTTCGCCTTGCAACCCATTCACCGGACGAACTCCTGCTGTTGCCCGCCATATATCACGTCGAAAGAAACTATCGGCGCAAGATCCTGATAAACGAGCTCGCCGAATTGTGCGGCATCAGCTCATTCAGATTCAGTCGCGCATTCCATGCCGCCTACAACATCACGTTTCAGGACTACTTGTTACGTTACCGCATCAAAGAAGCGTGCCGGCTTCTCGACAATCCAAATGCATCAGTCTCCGACGTCTCCTACATTGTCGGATTCAATGACCCATCGTACTTTGCGCGCATCTTCAAACGGTACGTGGGCATGTGCCCGTCCGAATTCGCTGCGGCCCGAGAACGGCCGGATGTACCGGAACCGTTGCCGGGAACGAGACACTCTCATACAGTTGCGCTTTCAGCGCCATCCGGTGAAGATCAATCGGCCAGCTCGCCGGCAAATCCGGGTGTGACATCAATTCGTGCACGAACCTGAGTCACCACCCTCGAAAGAACCGGCAGGTGCTTGAAAGAAGACGAGTACGATCTCTTGCGGTTGTGACCTGACTGATCGCTGCCGTTGTTGAGACGGCCGTACCGCGTGCAGCGCATGCCACCGAAACGCGATCCGTACAACACGGTTCACGTTATGATGCGCTGATGCGTGACCCTGAAAACCTGCTGAGACTGCGGCGCAAGCATGGCGATGGCCGCCCGCTGGACGTCGATGCCGACGACGGCGCGCGGCTCGTGCGCGCACAATCGCTGCGGAACGCATTCATGGCGAGCCTGATCGTGTTCGTCGTGTTTTGCATCGCGTGGGTGGCACTCACCTCGGCGACCGGTCGTGTCTTTCCCTGGCTCACGGTTGCGCTCGGCTGGCTGACTGGCATCGCCGTTCGGCGCGCAGGTCGCGGCGTCGACTGGCGCTTTCCGTTAGTCGCCGGAGTCGTCACCCTATTCGGTTGTGTGGGCAGCAACGTCGTTTTGGCCGCGTCGACGACGGCCGCCGAGTTCGGTACCGGAACTCTGGATATCCTGCGGGCGGTCACAACGATGACCTGGCCGGTATTCTTCGATGAGGTCTGGAACATCGGCGATTCGTTCTACGCCGTCTTCAGTGCCGGTCTCGCGGCCGTGCTCGCCCCGCGCAAGCTCACGAGGAGTCAGTATTTCGCCCTGCGACTGTGGCGCCGGCGATCAGACGGGCATGACTAGCGGATCGTCGGTGTCGACCGCCACACCCTTGAAAGACTTCAGCTGAGCGGCCACGAGTCGCTCTATGTCCTGCACGGCGGCCGAAATGCCGAGGAAACAGTTCGGCTTCCGGCGCAGCAACGACCAGTCTCCCGTTTCGATGACGCGCACGAGATGGGCAATGTTGTTGCGGATCGCCTCGATGTAGGGATTGTCACCGTCGTACAACACCTCGATGTACCGATAGACACGGTTGAACTTGGCGTTCAGGCGCTCCCGCATGATCTGCTGGTAGAAAATCGGTGTCTTGCGCAACAGGTCTTCACCGGACTCGTATCGAACCATGAACTCGCCGGGGCTCGCGTTTTCCACGGCGACGCCGCCAACGACGAACTCGCCGTACAGGTGATCCCGGCACTTCTCGAGATAGCAACGGTCGGCGATCTGGGCGATCAGATCGGCCGTGCCGATCAGATGGCCGCAGATGACATCACGCGGGTCGTCAAGTTCGATGTGATCGAGATCGAGTTCATAGCCCGTGAAGTGCACGATCATGCTGGCCACGCCAACATCCCTGGCGAGGCCCAGCTCGGGCAGATACCGGCGCAGGAAGTCGGCGCTTCGCGAGACGTGATAAAGCGTAAATTCGGCGCCGTTGGTGAAGTCCTTGTCCCGCGTTTCGTGCCGAATGTAACCCGAGTCGTGGAACAGTGCGGTGATGATCGCCATTTGCGCCCGCGCGGCGCCAAGGCGGTCCGGCGGCTCAACGCTGCGTTCATAGCCGGACAGCAATCGCGCCAGGGCAAGCGTCATATCCAGCGTGTGCTGCATATCGTGGTAGGTCGTGTCGCAGCCCGTATAGCCCGGGTATCGGCCGGAGAACAGCCGCTCGAAGTCGTAGAAGGCAAGCCAGAGCTTGTCGAAAGAGGTTCCCGGAAACGTCTCGCTGAACAACTCGTGCACGGCGTCACGTACCGATGCAGAATTGCTCACCTGCACGGTGTTCGTAACGTCGTAATCGTTACGGCGGTCCTGAGACAATTTTCCACCCCGTTTTTTTCTTGCCATTTTACCAGTGACCCTGAGAGTCAACAGGGACAATACGGGGAATATGTAAGATCAGGCGCAAACCGGACCGCAGACTAAGCGATGAACTCTGCGACGACCGGCGCGTGATCGGACGGGCGCTCCCACGCGCGCGGTTCCTTGTCCACGTAACTCGTCGTGCATCGGTCGGTCATCGCGGGGCTGGTGAGTATCAGATCGATGCGCAGTCCGGCGTTGCGACGAAAACCGGCTGCACGATAATCCCACCAGCTAAACATGCTCTCAGGCTGGTCGAATTTGCGAAACACGTCGGTCAGGCCAAGGTCGATGAGCGCCGTCAGTGCTTCGCGCTCCTTCGGGCTGCACAGGATCGCGTCGCCCCATTTCTCCGGGTCGTAGACGTCGGCATCGGCCGGCGCAATATTGAAGTCTCCGAGAACGACAACGTCATCGTGTGCTGCCATCTCCGCCTCGAGGAAGTTGCGCAGCGATGCGAGCCATTCGAGCTTGTACGCGTATTTCTCCGAGCCGACTTCGGAGCCGTTCGGTACGTAAAGGTCGATCACGCGGATGCCGCCGATCGTCGTTGCCAGAACACGCCGCTGCGGGTCTTCGAAGTCCGGAAAGTCGGTGATCGGATCGCTGGCCGGCTCTTTCGACACGACCGCGACGCCGTTGTACGTTTTCTGGCCGCTCGCGAGTGACTGGTAGCCGGCCTCGGCCAGAGCGTCGACGGGAAATTTCTCGGTGAGCTGCTTGATTTCCTGCAACACCAGCACATCCGGATCGTGATTCTGCAACCACTCGAGGACGTGCGGCAGGCGCACGTTCATCGAGTTGACGTTCCAGGTTGCTATCTTCATCCGGACTCGATGCCGGCCTGGCGAAGCAGAGCATCGATCGTGGGCTCCCTGCCGCGAAACGCGATGTAAGCCTGCATGATGTCCCGGCTTCCACCGACCTCGAGAATCTCGCGGCGAAAACGGCTCGCCGTCGCCTCGTCGAAGATGCCGGCCTCCTCGAACGCGCCGAAGGCGTCCGCTGCCAGAACCTCGGCCCACTTGTAGCTGTAATAACCGGCCGCGTAGCCACCTGCGAAGATGTGTGTAAATGCGTGGGGCAGGCGATTCGTGTCCGGGTGCCTGATCAGGGCCACTTCGTCGCGCACGCGCGCGAGCGTCTCGAGTACCGGTTCGGGCGCCGCGGCGTCGTATTCGGTGTGTACGAGGAAGTCGAATAGCCCGAGCTCGATCTGCCGCAGCATCGCGAGCGCAGCGCCGGCGTGACGACTGTTGTCGAGCTTGTCGAACAGATCCCGGGGCAGGGGCTGTTTGTATTCGTGATGCGAGGAGCAGCGGGTCAGGACCTCGAAACTCCACGCGAAATTCTCCATGAACTGGCTCGGAAGTTCGACCGCGTCCCACGGTACGCCATTGATGCCGGCGACGCTCGGCAGGTCTATGCGCGTCAGCAAATGGTGCATCATATGCCCAAACTCGTGGAACAGCGTGACAACCTCGTCGTGTGTGAGCAACGACAGGCCCTTGTCGTCCGGCGGCTGAAAGTTGCAGACGAGATAGCCGACCGGCAGCGCCTTATGCCCGTTCAGATGGCTGCGAATCACACACTCGTCGATCCAGGCACCCGTCCGCTTGCCATTGCGCGCAAAGAGGTCGGTGTAGAAGCCGCCGAGCACCTCGCCATCCTGGCTGACGTTGTAGAAGCGCACATCGTCATGCCAGGTAACGACCGAGTCGTCCGGCTCAAGTTCGACGCCATACAGGCGCGATGCGAGATCGAAGAGGCCGTCCTTCACCGTCATGGCCGGGAAATAGGCGCGCAGCTCCTCGTTCGACACGGCGTAACGGTCCTGCTTGAACTTTTCGAGCCAGTAGGCGACGTCCCAGGGCTCGATATGGGAGCCAGCAAATTCCGTTAGCTCGGCGAGCTCGCGTTCGGCAGCTTTCCGCGAGTGCGCGGACAGCTCGCGAAGGAACGCGATAACCTGTTCCGGAGATTCGGCCATCTTGGTTGCCAGCGAATACTCGGCGAAGTTGTCGAAGCCAACCAGGTTGGCCGCTTCGTGGCGCAGCGCGAGAGTCTTCTCGATCAGCTTGCTGTTGTCCCATTTTGGATCGACGCACAATTCCGAACCTCGCGTCGACCAGCCTCGGTACAGGGCCTCACGCAGGTCCCGCGAATCGGCATGCTTGAGCACGGCGTCGTAGGTCGGATAGTCCAGCGACAGAAGCCAGCCGTCCTTGCCGCCCCGTTCTGCATCGTCGGCAGCACGGGCAAGCAGCGGCGCCGGCAGACCCCGCAGATTGTCGCTGTCCGTGATGTGGAGCGACCACGCGTCGGACGAGTCGACAACATTGTGCTCGAACTCCGCCTGCGCAGCGGCAAGTCCCTGCATGATCGTCTTGAAGCGAGCCTTGGCATCGTCCTCCAGATCGACACCGGCGAGGTGGAAGTCACGCAGTGCATGGTCCACCGCGCGGCGTGCCGCCTCGGATGCGTCCGGGGACAGGTCGTTGCGCACGCGCGCATACGCTCTTTGCAGAGCCGTGTTATGTGATAATTCCGTGCCGTACTCGGTCAGTAAGGGCAGGGCCTCTTTGAAGGCCTCGCGCCAGTCTGCGGAACCCAGAACGCTCTGCAGGTGATTGACAGGAGACCAGATACGCCCCAGCTCGTGATCCATGAGCTCGACCGGAACGACGATGTCGTCGAAGTCAGGCGAGTCGCTCGTGCTCAACAAGTCATCAAGTCTCGCGCGATTGTCGGCGATGACCTTGCGGATCGCGGGCAGGACATGATCTGGTCGGATCTCGTCAAAGCGTGGCAATGACGACGTATCGAGAAGCGGATTGCTCATTGGGCGGTTGATTTCCTGATTCGGCGACGCATATTAGCACAGGCCTCAGGGCCCTCCGGGAGAAAGAAATGTCCGAAAAATTTGACCTTCTCGTCATCGGCGGCGGCAGCGGCGGACTCGCCCATGCCCAGCGCGCGTCCGAGTACGGCGCACGTGCGGCCGTCGTCGAAAGCGGCCCACTCGGTGGGACCTGCGTCAACGTCGGTTGCGTACCGAAGAAGGTCATGTGGTACGCGGCGCACCATGCTCACCAATTCCACCATGCCGCCGACTACGGTTTCGATATCGCCGTGAACGGGCACGACTGGCTCGGCCTGAAGAACCGCCGTGACGCGTACATCGAGCGCCTCAATGGCATCTATGAGAACAACCTGGACAAGCGCGGAGTGACCTACATTGCGGGTCATGCGCGCTTCACGGGCACGCACACGGTCGACGTGGACGGCACCGGGTACGAGGCTGACCGCATCGTAATCGCGACGGGCGGCCGCCCCATGGTGCCGGATATCCCGGGCGCCGGGCACGGCATCACATCTGACGACTTCTTCGAGCTCGAGGAACGGCCTCAGCGTGTGCTCGTTGCGGGCAGCGGCTACATTGCGGTCGAGCTGGCCGGCGTGTTCAATGCGCTGGGCTCCGACGTGCACGTCGTGGTCCGCAAGAACCGCATACTGCGCACCTTCGACACGATGCTCAGCGACGAACTCATGGACGCTATGGGCCGCAACGGCATCACGCTCAATACCGGTGCGATCCCGGCGTCTGTCGAGAAGACCGGCGACGGGCTCGTCCTGCACGCCGAAGACGGCCGCACGTTCGGGCCCGTCGACAGCATCGTCTGGGCCATCGGACGCTCTCCGAACGTCGAGTCTCTCGATCTCGGCAACGCAGGCGTAGAGCAGGACGACGACGGTTTCATACCGACCGACAAGTTCCAGCAGACCAACGTCGAGAACATCTACGCGATCGGCGACGTCACCGGCCGTGATGCGCTCACACCGGTCGCCATCGCCGCGGGGCGGCGTCTCGGGGATCGCCTGTACGGCGGCGTGGAAGGCCGTCATCTCGAATACGAACTTATTCCCACGGTGATCTTCAGCCACCCGACGATCGGCACCGTGGGATTGACCGAGAAGGACGCGCGGGCCGAGTATGGCGATGACGTGAAGGTCTACCTGTCAGCGTTCAACGGCATGTATTACGCACTGGGCCCCGACAAACAGCGTTCAGTCATGAAACTGATCACGGCGGGCGACGATGAGCGCGTCATCGGCGCGCACGTGATCGGCGACGGCGCCGACGAGATGATGCAGGGGTTCGCCGTCGCGATCCGTATGGGTGCGACGAAGAAGGACTTCGACGATACGGTGGCGATTCACCCGACGAGCTCGGAGGAGTTCGTCACGATGCGGTGATCGGGAAGCGGTCATGTAAACGCAACAGGTTTGGAGTATTATGTTAGCTGATAAGGGGTAGCGCCCAAGAACAAGATACTCAGTCGGACGAACGATGCGCTATTTGTCGCAACGCCACAAACGAATAATGGACGAGTCAGAGCGCGCGCTGCTCGAGGCGGCATCCAGTCCGATCGCCCGCACAGCGCGGATCGCCGAACACGTCGTAACAGACGTCAAAATCCATCGCATTTGGGAAAGCAAGCATGCGGATCTCGTGCGACCGCTTGCGGAGGAAACCCGTCGCGGACCTCAGCTGATCGAGCTGCGCAAGGCCGAGGTTCGGCTGACGCACAAGCGGGCGCTGATCGACTATATCCGCAAGCATCAGGTCAAAGGCCAAGATCGCGCCAGGTTGTTCGCCGCCTTTTATGGTCCGAGAGAAACGACGGATGCGATAGTGAGCGAACATCGACAATACATGGTCGCCGTCGGCAGTCGCATATCCACTGATTACCTGATCGACCTGATGTGTGATCCGGTCAGCAAAGATCTGGTCAGGCTCTACGAGAATGCCTATGACCAGTATTTCGAGCTTTTCTGTTTCGCCGCGAGCGCAGAAGACAGCGCCATGAGCGACGCGGTCCGGGCTACCATGCGTGACGTTGCGCAGCGTGCCAAACGAATCAGGCTGAGGCTCAGTGAGGTTCGCCCGGACAGGCGCCACGCGAGTTTCGATCGCCAGTCTCAGCTTGCGAGTACCGGGCGCCACGAAGTGCTCAACTACCTCAACCGTTAAGCAGCGAATCAAACGCCTACTTTCCGAACATGACGTCGGCGAGTGCCGTCCCGTTCGTCTCGGCACACGTCTGTCGTCACCAGAGGATACACTGGCCGAATTCGGGCAATGAGCTGAGTTATGGGCCAGGTTCTGTGGGTGTTCGCGATATTCGTGATCGGCAGCGTCATCATGACGGTTGCGTTTCTTGTTGCCTGGGCAAAGAACTTTGCTGAAACACGGCAGTTCATGCCCGCCGGACTTGCGATCGTCGGTGCCTTTCTGATCCTGGACGTCACGTTGCTCTGGCTGGTCGGTCTGGAGGCCGTCGACTGGTCGCCGGCAGCTGGCATCGGCATAGAAATCATGACCGCGATTCGGCTGTACACCTATACGGTCGTCGGGCTGTTGCTGTCTCAGCGACTGAACGACGCATCGGTCGACACCGGACGGCTGACAGGCTACGGCCTCTCGACGCCGACCGGCAGATCCCTGTCGTACGCGTTGCTGGCGACCGTCATCATGCTGGTCTTTTCGGTTGTGCTGTTTTCGCTGACGACTCCGGCGATCGGCGCGGCGTTCGATTCTCCCGAAGCACTGAGCGCCGAGGTGTCGCTCGCGGCACTGCTGGCGGTCGTTGCAATCGCGTTTTCCGAGGAGATCGTTTTTCGCCTGGGGCTGCAGAACGGCCTGACCTATCTATGGCGAGGTTTACGTTACGGCCATTACTGGGCGGTCCTCGTGACATCGGCGTTCTGGAGCGTCGCGCACATTGGCTCGCTCCAGCCCGACTGGGTCAAGTTTGTCCAGGTCTTCGCTTTTGGGCTGATCCTCGGCCAGATGAACCGGCGATTCGGCGTCCTTCCGTGCATCGTTACGCACGTACTTTTCAATGTGACGATGGTCGTGGTGTCGGCGGAACTGATCCGACACGGCGTCATAACGGTGGGGTCTACGCCGTAATATTCATCTGCTTGAGAACGGGCGCCGTATCCGGCCGGATCTTGCGCCAGATGTTGAACGATTCAGCCGCCTGTTCGACGAGCATACCCCAGCCCATGACCGAGCGCGCAGCACCGTGTTCCCGCGCCCAGACGCTGAACGGTGTCGGCGTCAGGCCGTAAGACAGGTCGTAGCAAAACGTGCCGGGTGATACTGCGTGTTCCGGGTACGGCGGCGTTTCGCCTTTGAAACTTGCCGACGTGGCGTTGATGATCAGGTCGTAATCGGTATCGACCGGGACGTCGTCGAAGCTGCAGGCCGACACCGGCCCCCAGCGTTTGAAATGACGGGCGATGGATTCGGCTTTGCCGACCGTACGGTTCGCGATCAGCAACGAAGCCGGTTGCATTTCGAGCAACGGGCCGATAATGCCGCGCGTCGCGCCACCGGCACCGAGCACCAGTATGTTCGCTGATTCGAGCTGCACACCGAGGTTGACCGCGAGGTCGCGCAACAATCCGATGCCGTCGGTGTTATCGCCGTGAATCTCGCTGTCGACGAACGACAAGGTGTTGACTGCACCGGCCGTGCTGGCGCGCTCGGAAAGGTAGTCGCACAGCCTGGCAACTTCCGCCTTGTGCGGCAGCGTGATATTCAGACCCTTGCCACCCGTGCGCTGAAACTGGCGGACCGCGGTTTCCAGTTTCTCGGGTGAGACTTGCAGCAACTCGTACTGGATGTCCTGGTCGGTCTGCATCGCGAATAACCGGTGGATGAGGGGAGAACGGCTGTGCGATACCGGGTAACCCATCACTCCGTAACGGTCAGTCGTCGTCATTCGCTCTCCGCAAGCCAGCGAGCGGCTGCCATCGCGAAGTAGGTTAGTATCGCGTTGGCGCCGGCGCGCTTGATACCGAGTAAGGACTCTAGCACGATCGCGCGCTCGTTGAGCCAGCCATTTTGGGCGGCCGACATTAGCATCGCGTACTCGCCGCTGACCTGGTACGCCATCGTCGGAATGCCGTAGGTGTCTTTGACGCGACGAACGATATCGAGGTACGGCATCGCCGGTTTGACCATGACAATATCGGCACCCTCGTCGATATCGAGGCCGACTTCCCTGATGGCTTCGTCGCTGTTCCCGGGAGCTACCTGGTAGGTGTGTTTGTCGCCGCCCTTGACGTTCTCGGCAGAGCCGCAGGCATCGCGGAACGGGCCGTAGAAGCTCGATGAGAACTTCGCGGCGTAGGCGAGGATAACCGTATTGATGTGCCCGGCGTTTTCGAGCGCCGCGCGAATTGCGCCGATACGTCCGTCCATCATGTCGGATGGCGCGACGATGTCCGCACCGGCATCTGCATGAGACAGCGCCTGCCTGACGAGCATGTCGACTGTGACGTCGTTCAACACGTAGCCGTCATCGTCGATGATGCCGTCCTGACCATGCGTAGTGTACGGATCGAGTGCAACATCCGTGATCACGGCGAGCTCGGGAAGCCCGGCCTTGATCGCCCTGACCGTGCGCTGCACGAGACCGTCCGGATTGGCACACTCGGCGCCGTCGAGACTCTTCTTGTCCTGGTCGATGACCGGGAACAGCGCCACAGCGGGAATGCCGAGATCGCGCGCTTCGGCGAGCTCGGCGAGCAGCAGATCGATGCTCTTGCGGGAAACGCCG